>Ga0209510_1001500_pt1 | contig 26298 bp, 19 predicted proteins | sample BiotimSIPDNA_FD_185749 | JGI IMG/M metagenome (GOLD analysis project Ga0209510, IMG submission 185749) | Anaerobic biogas reactor microbial communites from Washington, USA - Biogas_R1 time_0 SIP DNA (SPAdes) (version 2) | ecosystem: Engineered > Bioreactor > Anaerobic > Unclassified | place...
CGGCGAACTTCGACGTGGCAAGGCACTTCGTGATAGCCGCCGTCAGCGTCGTCTTCCCGTGGTCGATGTGACCGATGGTTCCGATGTTCAAATGCGGCTTGGACCTCTCAAATTTCTCCTTCGCCATATGTAGCAACCTCCCTGTAAATATAGTCCGCCCTCAGCAAGGGCATAATAGGCTTTCTGAAAGCATCCGCCATCAGCGGGAGGATGCTCCCGACCATGGTCCTTATTGTAGCATATTTACCGAAAAAACAAGGGATGGAGCCGGGAAACAGAAAGAGTTTCCATCTGCCTCCAAGAAGGTGGATTCTATCAAGACCTCTTCCGGATGTCGAGTGTTTTCTTTTTAATTGTTACGAGACAGTTATAATGTCATCCCTGTCCCATTTCCCAACTTTAGGGATGACATTTTCCCTGTCTCTTGACAGTTGATTGAACTGCACGTTGTGAATAAGACTGAAAACATGTAAGATTGCCAATAATGGGGGGCTGATTCGTGTTTTCTTTTTTTGCTCCGGAACGATCATTGTTCAAAAAATGTGCATGATGGGGGTGCAGCAAGTGGGCGTCAGGAAATGGTTTCATATTCGCTGGTGTTTTGTCTGTCTTTTGGTCGTTGTATCTGTTTTCTCCCCGGTCAGCCGGGGAGCATGCGATGAGGCGAAATATCCAGATACTGTGAAAACCGCAAGAGAGTTCATATGGAAAAAAATAATCTCCGGCGGAGCCAACGCAGCATCGGTGGCGGTAATGGACGGGGGAAAAATTGTCTATTCGGAGGGCTTCGGACCGGCTGAAAGATCAACAAACACTCCGGTCGGCACGGATACGAGGTTCAATATCGGCTCCACGAGCAAAATGTTTGCCGCGGTGGGAGTTCTGCTGCTCGCTGACGAAGGGAAACTCGGTATAGATGATCCTGTGGTGAAGCACATTCCCGAGTTCACCATGAAGGATCCCAGGTACCGCGACATATCGGTACGCATGCTCTTCAACCATTCTTCCGGTCTGCCAGGGTCCACGTTCAGCTTCGGTTACAGGGCAGAGGGCGACCACCAGGCCCTTCTTCTTGAAACCTTAAGGGATGCGAGTCTGAAACATGCCCCGGGGGAAATGAGCATCTACTGCAACGATGGTTTTACCCTGGCCGAGATGATCATCGAGCGTCTCTCGGGCAAAAAGTTCGCTGAATTCGTGGAAGAGCGGATATTCAAGCCCCTGGGCATGAACGATTCCGGGGAGAGTGTCGGCGTCGCCGGCGGAAAAATAGCCGAATTCTACGATAAAGAAGGAAAAAAATTCCCTCCCGAGATTGTGACGGTGCTCGGGGCGGGGGGACTTTCATCCACTCCTGAAGACCTGTGCCGCTTCGGCGACAGTTTCACTCCAGGGGGCAGAAACATCCTTTCAGAGACTTCGCTGGCTGAAATCATGAAACAGCAGCCCACGCCCTTTTCCGCATTGCTGAAAGGAGACGCTCTGCTTGATGCCTTCGGGTGGGATTATGCACTGCTTCCGGCATACAGGACAAACGGATACCAGGTGGTGGGCAAAAGCGGAGGAACTATGTGCTATTCAACGAACCTCCAGGTCCTTCCAGGGGAGCGTTTGGCGGTGGCGGCGATCTTTTCTGGCCATGTTTCCGCAGATGAGGTGACCTACCTCATTATGGACGCTCTTTTGAAGGATAAAGGGCTTCCCCGGCCGGTTTCAGATCCTGTAAAAAAATCACCGGAACCGCAGCCCGTTCCGGAAGAGCTGCTGCAGAAGGGCGGCTATTACGTGAACGGGGAAAAAGCTTTCCGTTTCTCCTTCGACACAGAGAAACATGAATTGCATATTTCCCCCCTCCCCCAGGGTCCGGAGGAGGGAAGGAAAGTGCATCCGGCAGAAGAAAAGCCTCTCCTTTCACTGGTCCACACGGGAGGCTCTTTCCATGATCGTGAGAAGAAAAACACCTATTACTTCATTACAGGCGATTCGGGCACATTTTTCGTGGAGGAAACAATTCCCCGTTACGAAGCGGACATACCTGTGTTTCAAAAGATCGAGCCGGTTGAGAACCCGGGAAGGATGTCCGCCGATGTGGACGGGAAATTATGGCTGATCCGCAATAGGTCAGCATTCGACCAGCTTTCCGAAGTCTTTTTGATGCGGTCGGCACTCTACAGGGAACTCCCGGGGTATGTGCAATTTTACGGGGGTGAACAGAATTGAGACGCCAGACTTCGCGGCAATTGCGGCGAAAGGATTCCGGGATCAAGGGGAATTTCGGCTCTTCAGGAAAAACGGGGATGTCCGGGCAAAAGCCATGCAGTTCGTCTATTCAGGAAAAGAGACCCTTGCTCAGCTCTCGCCCGGGAAAAATACCATCACAATAGGGGGCGAAGGTGAAAACGAATGGGCCGTACTTCCTGATGAATGCACGCTGTCCGTTGTAAAGCCCGCCGGAGGAAGGGTTGTGGTGCTCAGCGGCGAGGAGGAGCCGGAACTATTGTACGACAGCATTACCGACAGCGGGAACATCGGCGTGCCTGGAGGGGCACTCCTGTTCCTTGCAGCGGATCCCGGCGATTTTTTTGAAATAACGGTGCGGTAGCAGTTTTCTTCACTGAAAAAACGCTCAGGCCCATTTCCGCCGGGCCTGAGTGTTTTATTCCGGACGGCAGACCGAAAGGATCTTAGTCCACCGCGATCATTACGCTGTCGGCTTTTACAACCGCATACGCCTTTGACCCGACCTTCAGACCAAGATTGGCGACAGAATCCATGGTGATCACCGATACAACGGACTGGCCGCCTCCGATGTCAAGCGTCACTTGGGCTTCAACTGCGCCTTCCTTTATTACCGTTACCGTTCCCTTTATCTGGTTGCGTGCGCTTAATTTCATGGTATTACACTCCTTTTCCCGAGTTATATTTATAAAATATATTGAAAATATTATAAAAGTTTTTTCTCTTTATGGCAAGGTGTGTTCTTCTTCCTGTTTTCTTTTAAATTCTTTACTCATCAGACACTGAACACTTTTCCCCCAAGCGTCGAACAGTACCTGATTCACTCCCCGGACAACGGGGTCCCATTTGCGCCCTCCCCCTGGAGGGAGGTGATATAATGAACTGACTAATTTTTCTCAACACTCAAGCTGTTCCCCGCGTTTTCATTTCTCTGGGGAAGGATAGGGGGAAGGGGGTTCCGAACAGGAAACTGAAAGGAGGCAGCTCACCATGAATCATCGCTTCCGGATAACAGCCGCCGTTGGTTTTTTGCTTGTTTGCCTGTTTTTCACCGCAGCCGGGGCAGATTTCGCAGGAGATTTGCTCCTCAGGGAAGCCAGGAATGCTGCAAACGAATTCCTTGGAGCCGAGCTTACGGTGGACGGAATTTCGGGAAACCCGGTACAGGGCTTTTCCACGGGCAAATTCACCCTTTCCACGGAACAGGGCCCCTTTCTCAGCGCGGATTCGCTGCGTCTGAAGATCAGTCCGAAATCCCTTCTTTCCATGAAACCTGCCGTCAGCTCCTTCTCCATCATCAGCGCCGACATTGACGGCGATAAACTCGCAGAACGGCTCTCCCTCCTGACTCCCCTATCAGGCGACCAGGCTGTTTCCATACAGCGGGCGGAAATCTCAGGCAGCAGAATCAGGTTCGGGCAAAGCAGGGCTGCAATTTCTCTCATCGGCCTCTCATTTTCGGAAAAAACAGTTTCAGCGGACATCGACATACAAGTGAACTCAGTTCCAATTATCGGAACGGCAGGAATAGACCTCTCCGGCGGAGGAATCGCTGTAAGGTCCCTTTCCCTCAGGGCAGGCAGCGGAGAAATAGAGGCTCTTGGGACCATTCTCCCTTCACTGTCAGTGGCCGGTCTCGTCAGCGGCCTCGATCTGGCGGAGATATCCTCCCTTTGGCCCCCCGTCCCCGCCGGAGTCCTGGCCGGAAAACTCTCCATGAGTTTTGTCGGGGAGGGAAAATGGAACTCACCTGTCCTTTCGGGAGACCTCTCTCTGGAGAAGGCTTCCGTCAGTGGAATACCCGTGGACAGGGCGAGAGCGTGGTGGCGTTTCGCGGAAAACAGGCTGACCGCATCGCAGGCGGAAGGATCAGTTTTCTCTTCTCCGGTCAGGGGAACACTCTCCCTTCTCTTCACTCCCGGGCAAGCCCCTTTCCTCAAGGCTTCTTTCTCGGGGGAATCCTTCGGAACCGGGAATGCAAAAAGGCTTTTTCCCGCGGGATCGATAGAAGGAGTAATCGACACTTTTTCCGGACAGGTGTCAGGCACGGCGGACACCCTTTCCGGCACCGCCGCAATCCGGGCCCGTTCTTTGACTCTCTTCGGCCTGGCTGCATCGAATGCCGAACTCCAGGCCGAATTTACCCCCTCCGCGGTGAAACTGAAAGGCAAAACCGGCATAGTAGACGGTATGGCCGACTTCAGCGGCACCGTGGAGAACTATGCCACCGCTCCAAGGCTCCATCTCACCGCCGCCATCCGGTCCTTCAGCCTCCAGAAAGCGGTTTCCCTCGTCAAGGACTTTACACGTACCGGCCTCTCCGGCTCAGTGAACGCAGACCTCGTCCTGAAGGGATCACCACTCTTGCCGGAGATCTCCGGAAAGGTTTGGAGCACCCGTTTAACCGCCGGGAAAGAAATCCTCACGTCGCCGTCCCTCTCATTCTCCCTCAAGGGAGGGCATGCAGCCATTTCCTCCGCTGCCGCCCAATGGAGAGGCGCCGGGATTACCGCCTCCGGAAGCGTCACTCCCGGGGGGAAACTCGATATCACGGCTCAGGCAAACGCCATTCAACCAGGGAAGTTCTCAGATCTGATCCCAGGAATCCCTGCTGCCTCCTTCAGGGGAACGCTCTCAGCAAAAGCCGCAGTAAAGGGAACGACTGCCTCGCCTTCAATCAGTCTTGTTCTCTCGTCCCCCCAGCTCTCCCTCCCCGGGACGCTTTCCCTCAAAAACCTGTCCGCCGCGGTCACATCCCCGGGCGGCCTGAAAGGCCTGCAACGGGGTGACCTGTCCCTTTCCCTCTCGGCAGCTTCCGGGGAATACAATGGAGTACCTCTTTCCGCAGTTGCCATGAAAGCCACCAAGACGGGGCGGACTATTTCCGTCCCCTCCGCCTCGGCAAGAAGCGGAGAAGGTTCTTTTTCAGCCTCGGGAAAGGTCGCTTTCGGTGCAAAAAGCGCTGACGAACCCCAGCTCGAACTGAATTTCACCGCCTCCAAAGCTGACCTCGCTGCCATGTCAAAGGCCATCGGACTGCATTTCCTCCTCCGGGGAACGGCCGGGGGAACGGCATCCCTGAAAGGGCCTGCTTCAAATCCCTCCTTCACGGTAAAGGCTTCGTCCCCCAAGGTCTCCCTTTCCGGGATAACTGCTGCCGATGCGACCCTCCAGCTCTCAGGAACGGCGAAGGCCTTCAAGATCGACAGGTTCGCCGCCGGATTCAAAGGAGGAACTCTCTCCGGATCAGGAACGGTCAAGCCGGGCAAAACACCCGACATAACCCTGAACATCTCCGCAAAAAAGATCGACATCAAGGCTCTTGCCGGGGATTTTCCCGCCGCCGGGGGGCTCAGCATCAGCGGCAGGGCTGACGGAACCTTCAAAGGACGCATAACCGGAACCAAAAGAAGCGGAAGCGGGACCATCACATCCCCTGCCGTCTCCATCAGCGGGCTTGGGGCGACGAACATCACCGTCCCCCTCACGATTGAAGGGGATGTCCTAAGGGGAAAGGACATCTCCCTTGCTTTTTACGGCGGAAAACTCAAAGGCAGCGGAACCCTGAACCTGAAAACGATGAAATACACCTCCAGCGTCTCCTTCAGCGGGGTGGACGTCAACGCTGCCGCCCATGCCTTCGCGGGAGGTCTCGGCGGCAAAGTGACCGGACAGGCCAGGGGATCGCTTCAGGTATCCGGGACCCTCGGCCCGCAATTCTCCCTCTCCGGAAAAGGAACAGCTTCAGTGAGCTCCGGAGCCGTTTCAGGCTTCAGGAACGTCGACATCGCGGCTCGTCTCTACGGTACCTCGGGAATCCGCTACACCGGTGCAGTCATCCCCTTCCGCCTTGAAACCGGACGGATTGTGCTGGAAAAGGGTGCCCGGGCCGAGGCGCCGCAAAACGACCCCATGTACCGCTTCCTCACCGCAGAGGGAACTGTCGGCCCAAGGAGAGCCCTGAACCTCAGCTGCGCCGGAAACATCAACATGAAGCTCTTCAACGCCCTCAGGGGTGGAGCAGCCGGAGGAATATCCGGAGGATCACTCGAAGATGCTCTCCAGGGGCTCCTCGGAGGCTTCAAGAAAGGGATGGCGGAAGAGGACTTCCGGAACACCACCTTCACCGTCCGGGGCACCCTGGACAAGCCGTCCATCGCCAACCTGAAAACAGCGCCTCCGCCGCCCAAACAGCAGGCACCCGCCCAGGCGCCTTCACCGGCTCCCGCGCCGCCCCCCCAGGCCCCGAAACCGAAAACACCCGAGGAAATCCTGAAGGAAAAACTTCTCGAATCCATCTTCAAATAAAAAAGGAGCCCGAAAGGGCTCCTTTTCTGCGCCTTATCCGTCTGCCAGGTATTTTTTTCTTTCTTCTTCGGGAACCATGCTGCCCCCCGTTGCCCAGACGATATGGGCAGAATGCTCCATCGCAGCAGGAGAAAACTTTTCCCTATAGTCAGCGCACCGCTGGACGGACGTATAGCCCGGAAAGCCGGCGGCCGCCGAAGGTTCGACAAAAATGCCTTCCTTTTCGTACAGGGTTCTTACAAGAGCTTCCATGCGGCTGTCGGACACGGTGAACAGACCGTCGAGAAGATTTTCCACAAGCCTGCCAACAAGCTTTGACGGCCTTCCCACCGCCAGGCCGTCGGCACTGGTCTTTCCCGAAAGGCCAATATCCTGGACGCAGATCCTGTCATGGAGCCCCGTCAACACCCCCAGCAGCATGCAGGGTGACTGCACCGGCTCCGCAAAGAAACAGCGGACGTTCTCCCCGAAAACATGCTTCAGGCCGAAGGTCACTCCCCCAGGCCCGCCGCCCACGCCGCAGGGCAGATACACGAAAAGGGGGTGATCCCGGTCCACCGTTATTCCCTTCTCCGCAAGCTGCCGCTGAAGCCTCTCCGCTGCCACAGCATACCCAAGGAACAGCGTCCGGGAATTCTCGTCATCCACAAAATGGCAGAGAGGGTCCGATTCCGCCTGCCGCCTTCCCTCGGCGACGGCCATCTGGAAATCTCCCGGGTACTCCGCAACCTTTGCCCCCTTCTTCCGGAGAAGATCTTTCTTCCACTGCCGCGCATCGGCGGACATGTGCACCGTCACCCGGAAACCCAGTTGTGCACTCATGATCCCGATGCTCAGCCCCAGGTTTCCCGTGGATCCCACGGCGATGGCGTACCGGGAAAACAGCTCCCGGAACCGGTCCTCAGCCAGGACGGCATAACCGTCGCCGGGCTTCAGGAGACCGCTTTCCAGCGCCACCTTCTCGGCAAAGCAGAGGACCTCGTATATCCCCCCCCGGGCCTTGATGGAACCGGAGATGGGGAGATCACTGTCGCACTTGAGGAGCAGCCGTCCTGACAGTCCATCCTTTGCTTTTTCAGCCAGGAAGGCTTTCATCTCGGGGATATCCTTCAGGGGCGACTCGATGATCCCCCCTGCGGGAACCGTTTCCGGAAAAGCCCGCATGATGTACGGAGCAAAACGGGCAAGCCTCGCCGAAGCATCGGCAATGTCATCTTTCGTCATCTCGTCGGGGAGCCTGTTGTCCAGCCCCGGGTTCAGCCAGAAAACCTCTTTCCCGTTCTTCAAATCCTCAATCAGTGGGAACTTGCGCATTAATTCATCCACGGATTCCTTCTCCCTTCCTGCTTGTTTCAGTTCTTTTTGTGCATTTTCTCCAGCGGGCACACAGGGAATGCAGCACCCATAATTCTTCCCAGGAAATGCTCCCCATTACAGAAAAAGCAGACCTCGGGGGCATTTCACAGAACATCCTGAAGCGCCGGCTCAAAAAGATTCCGTAACGGTGCTGATGCCTACGGTGAGCTCCTTCCCGTTCCGCAGGAGGAGAAAGTTGTTCTCCCCCTCTGAGAGAAGGACCGAGAAACCTTCTACAGACGGCACTGCCTTCCCGTTGCAGAAGAGGATGATATCACCCGGCTGCATCTTCATCGCCTCGGCAAGCCCTCCAGGCTTGACCTCGAGGATGACGGCGCCTGTCCGCCCCTTGAGGGCCGATTTTTCGCTCATGGATAAGTTCCTCAGCACAAACCCGAGTTTCGGGGGCTGATTTTTCCCATTTCCGGCAGGTGAAGCCTGGCCGAAGGTGAGGGTCTTCGGAGGAACGGGGAACTCGTCCAGCGGAAGAGTTTTGATCCTGAGAGTCTCTTTTTTCCCGTTTCGCGCAAGTTCCAGGATGAAGGTATCCGCCGAAACAAAACCGGGACGGATATCTTTCTTGAACTGTTCAAAGGATTCAACCGGCCGGCCGTTCACGGACAGAATGATGTCTCCGGGTTTGAGCCCTCCCTTCTCGGCAGGCCCTCCCAAATCCGCAAAGTCAACCACAATGCCCGCCTGTTTCTTCAGTCCGGCGTCCTTCAGGTTCTTTTTCGTCGGTTCCTCGTACGAAAAACCAATATACCCCCTCAACTCGATTGGATGTCCCGAGGCGGCAGCAAGACTTGTGATGATCGAGCACAGGGTTTCAGCGACTCCCTTTGTCGAAGTCCTCATCTGGGGTGATGTTTCACCCTCGGAAGCAGTTGACAGGTATGCCGCTACAAACCACGGACATTGCCCCTTGAAGGCTGTATTGTGCCAGATCCTCAAATCCGTGAGCTTGTCGAAAGGAATTACGGTTGCCTGGCCCGCCGTCCAGAAAAAGCGTATCCCGAACCTGTCAGCCTCCACAGATTTGAGCATTCCGTCATCGATGCTCATGAGCAGGGGCTGGATGTTCTTGAGGCGTCCCATGGCCTCTTCGACAGTGGGATAGTACTCCGGAATATAATAGTGGCGAACGAAAGGAGACTGGGCAAAAGCGGCGCATGAGCAGAGAGAAAGAAAGAGCAGCGCCCAAGCAAGCAGGCCGCGTTTCTTCACGGAAACACCCTCCTTTTCTCCGGAACAGGCATCGGACGCGATACCTGTCCCGGTCATCCTTGTCCAGATCCTCCTGCCCAACGCCGGGACAGGGGGGAGGCTCCGGATCCGCCGAATTCAGTACGCCGTGGTGACGGTGTTGACCCCGACAGTGAGTTCCTTTCCGTTCCGGAGGAGAAGGAAGTTGTTCTCCCCCTCCACCAGGAGCCCCGAAAGTCCTTCTGCCGACGGCACCGGTTTTCCGTTGCAGAAGAGGATGATGTCGCCAGGCTGCATCTTCATAGCTTCGGCGAGTCCGCCCGCCTTTATTTCGAGAACGGCCGCGCCGGTCCGCCCCTTGAGGGCAGATTTCTCGCTCATGGTGAGGTTCCGAAGAACGAATCCCAGTTTCGGAGGTTCTTTCCCGCCGCTTCCGGAAGCAGGCACCTTCCCGAAAGAGAGACTCTTCGGGGGCACCGGGAGCTGGTCCGCCGGCATGGTCCTGATTTTCACCGTCTCTTTTTTTCCTTTTCTCATGATCACAAGGTCGAACCATTCGGCCGAGAGATCAAGGGAGGGCCAGATTTTCTTCTCGAAATGCTCGTAAGATTCGATGGCATGACCGTTGACGGAGAGGATGACATCCCCCACCTTCAGACCGACTTTTTCCGACGGCCCCCCGATTTCCACCAGGTTGACAACGACGCCTTCCTGCTTCTTGAGCCCGGCGTTCTTGAGGGCTTCTTTCGTCGGCGTATCGGAGGAACCTCCCAGGTTTCCCCTCAGGTCAAGAGGATTCCCCGCAGCTGCCGTAAGCGAGGCGATGATGGAATAGAGTTCCTGGGCCGCTTCTTTCGTGGCCGTTCTCACAAGGGGAGGATCTCCTTCCTCCGACACCTTCGCCGCGACGAACCACGGGCAGGGCCCCTGAAAGGCCGTGTTGTGGAAAATTCTCATCCGGGAGAGCTTGTCGAAGGGAATGACCGTCGCCTGCCCGACCGTCCAGAAGAAGCGGATTCCGAACCTGTCCGCCTCCACGGACCGGAGCGTTCCGTCCTGGGCTCCCATGAGCATGGGCTGGATGTTCTTGAGCCGTCCGACCGCTTCCTCCACGGTGGGATAATACTCCGGAATATAGTAATGACCAACGAGGGGTGACTGGGCTGACGCAGCAATGGGGAAAAGAGCGAGAAAAAACAGCAGGGCGAGAGGAAACAGGCTTCTTTTCACGAAGAATCCCTCCTTTTTCTTCTATTCGCCTATTCTGTCCGATTATCTCACTCCTCCATCCCGGTCACAATCCCGCAGTATTTTTTCCTTCCTATTGTGGAAGGACTGTCCGGAAGCAAAGAACACCCTTTTTCCTGTACGCCTCAGCTCCGGCAATACTCTGGAGAACAATGCCGAGACGGTTCGTTCCGTTTGCGACCGCTACGTCCATCCCCAGGAAAGAGAGGAAAGGGAGAACCAGCAAGGATCATCCCCCGCCTATGGTGTTGAAAAAACCCGCGAAAATGCCCACGAAAAAATGCGGTCCACAAAAGGAGAGAATGCTCCACGATTCGATCACGTCCTCATAAAAAAATACTCCTGAATGTTCTTCCCGGGGACTCCCGTTTCCTCTTTTCTCTTCCCACAACTTGTGATACATAGAAGGGGGGCAACCACCTATACCTGAAAGAAGTGAGATAGATGCTTATTCTGGGACACAGGGGAGCTTCCGGGTACGCCCCGGAAAACACGATTGCGGCCTTCGGGCTGGGCATCAGGCAGGGGTGCCACGGTTTCGAGTTCGACGTCCAGCTGAGCCGGGACGGCGAACCCGTTGTCCATCACGACTGGTCCGTAGAGCGGACCACCGGCGGCACCGGGGATATCCGTGACCTGACGTTCCGGGAGATCCGGAGCCTTGATGCGGGAAAATGGTTTTCCCCCGAATACAGGGGCGAGAAAATCCCCGCCCTTGCGGAAGTACTGGAACTGATCCCCGAAAATATGCTCCTGAACGTGGAGCTGAAAAGCCGGGCATCGGACGGGCCGGGGCTCGAGGAGAAGACCATCGCCGTTCTGCGGAAACACGGAAGGCTCGAAAACACCATACTCTCTTCCTTCAACCATCTCTCGCTGAAACGGGCCAGGGACATCGCCCCGGGCATCCGCCTCGGTATGCTCTACGAGGCGTTGCTCCTCCGCCCCTTCGACTACCTGAAAAACCTGGATCTCGGTCTCTACAGCATCCACCCCCTGCACGACTACGTCTCCTCCGACCTTGTACTGGAGACCCACCTGCACGGAATGAAAATGGCGTGCTGGACGGTGAACAGCACCGAGCGTGCACGGGAGCTTCTGGAATGCGGCGTGGACATCATCATCACGAACTACCCTGACAGATGCATGGGACTGGAATGACATAGCCGGAAAGACCGGCGGGAAGAGCTAGTCCTCTTTTTTCTTTCCCAGGTACAGGTTGGCCACTGCAAAAATGGACGTACCTGTTATGAGAAGAAATGAAATGGCGTTGATCACAGGCGTTGATCCGTCGCGGACCTGCATGTACATGTTGATGGGCAGGGTTGCCTGGGACCCGACGGTGAAAATGGTCGTGTTGAAGTTCTCGAAGGACATGAGAAACGCCACGGCCGCCCCGCCCAAGATGGACGGCCGGAGGTACGGCAGCGTGACGTACCGGAGCACTTCCGCCCTGTTCGCCCCCAGGTTGTAGGCCGCCTCCTCCAGGGAGCGGTCGAACTTCTTCAGCCGGGCTGAGACGACCAGCGCAACGATGGTCGAAATGAAGGACGACTGCCCCAGGACCACCAGCCAGAAACCCGGCACGAGGGACTTCACGTAGATTCCCGTGAGGTCTTCGATGAAAATCCCCACGGTGTTGGCGAACATGAGGATGGAAATGCCGAGGATGACCCCAGGAATGACCAGCGGGGCGATCATGAGGAAATACAGCGCCCCCTTGAACCGGAAATCCTCCTGCTCGAAGAGAAAGGCAGCGCATGTGCCAAGGATGGTGGAAAGGCACGCTACCGCCAGGGCGACCCGGAATGAAAAGGCAAGGCTCCGCAGGTTCGCCTGGTCGTTGAAAATGCCGAACTTCTCGGGGCCGCTGCCGAAAAACCAGTCGAAGGTGAATCCTTCCCATGGAAGGGACGGGTACATGGAATCGTTGAAGGCGAGGATCATGGTCACCACCAGGGGAGCGAACAGGAGAACGAAATACGCCCCGATGAACAGGTTGAAGCTCCACCGGTACCTCCGGGACGACGGAAGGGACCGGATCACTTCACCACCTCCCCCAGGTTCTGCCCTGTTATCTTCAGCGCGATCCAGATGATAAGTGACGAGAGCAGAAGCAGCAGGAAGCCGAAGGCCGCCCCCTGGTTCCAGTTGAAGTACAGGATGATCTGGTTGTAGATCTGCTCGGTGAACCAGAGGGAGTTTTTCCCTCCCATAAGGTTGGGGGTCAGATAGCTGCCCAGCACCAGCATGAAAACGATGATCCCTCCGGAAACCATACCCGGCATGCAGTGAGGGATGATAACGGTGCGCCAGATGGCCGTCTTCGATGCACCGAGATCGTAGGCCGCCTCGATGAGGGAATCGTCGAGGGCATCCATGACGCCCACGATGGGAACCACCATGAACAGCATGCTCGTGTACACCAGCCCCATGATCATGGTGACGTCGTTGTACAGCAGCTCAATGGGCCGGCTGAACAGGCCGATGGACGTGAACAGCCGGTTGATCACACCGCTCTCCCGAAGCAGGATGATCCACCCGTACACCCGTATCAGCTCGCTGACCCAGAAGGGCACGAGGATGAGCACCATGAAGAACCTCCCGGCGCGGACGCGGGCCACCTTGGTGATATAGAAAGCCACCGGAAGGGCTATAACCATTACCAGGAATGTGACTATGACGGAATAAAAAGCCGTTCTGACGAAGGTCAGCCAGTAGATGGGCTCGCTGAAAAAAGCCATGTAATTTTCCAGGGTAAAGCCTCCCGGCCGGGAGGATGTGAAGGAAAGCCGCAGAAGCTCGGCGTGGGGCAGCACGATCAGAAGCAGCAGCCACAGGGCCACCGGGAGGAAAAAGAACAGTAAGCCCCAGTTCAACCGTATTCTACCGTTCATCGTAGGGTTTCCCGCCGCTCCCGGCAAAACAGAGGGATACTCCGGGATCCCAGCCTACAGAAATCCGGTCGCCCGCCCTGATGTGGTCATACAGCCCAGTCTGGGGCAGCATGACGACGATCTCGTCCTCCGTCCCTTCGGGAATCACAAGGAGGCGGCTGTTCCCGCCGTCGAACAGGACCGCCCGAACCTGAACGGGCATCCGGTTGAACCCCGGGGTGTCGCTGCCGGGTTCGATCACCATGGCCTCGGGCCGGACGAACATCTCGCAGGGAACCCCCTCTTCGCGGCCGTGAACGGCTTCACCGAGGGCGAAGAGAAACTTCCCGGCATACAGTCCGGTCGGCATTCCGCCGTCGCTTCCGGACGGGACGATCAGGAACCTGTTGTTGTTCCCCACGAACTGGGCCACGAAAGAGGACCGCGGCCGGTGGTACAGCTCCTGGGGGCTTCCCGTCTGCTCAAAGGCCCCCTTGTTCATCACCGCCACCGTGTCGCTCATCACCATGGCCTCGGACTGGTCGTGGGTAATGTAGACGAATGTCGTCCCCACGTTCGCCTGCAGGGTTTTCAGCTCGACTTTCATGTGCTCCCGAAGTTTTGCGTCAAGGGCGCCGAGGGGTTCATCCAGCAGCAGCACCGCAGGATCGAGCACCAGGCACCGGGCTATGGCGATGCGCTGCTTCTGCCCACCTGAAAGCTGGCCGATCTGCTTCTTCCCCGAGTCGGGAAGCCCCACCCGTTCCAGCATGTCATTCACCTTCCGGGCGACCCCATCGCTCTTCTCACCTCTCCTCCTCAGCCCGAAGGCCACGTTTTCAAACACGTTCATCATGGGGAAAAGGGCAAGGTTCTGGAAGACGAGGTTCACCGGCCGCCTGTTCGGGGGGACGCTGCTCATGTCCTCGCCGTTGAACAGGATAGTCCCTCCGTCCTGCCGGTAAAACCCGGCGATCATTCGAAGGAGCGTTGTCTTGCCGCATCCCGAGGGCCCGAGGATGGAAAAAAACTTTCCGTCCTCCACGTCGAAGGACACGTTTTCAACGGCGGTGAAATTTCCGAATCTTTTGGTGAGACCGCGAACCGAAAGGGCAAAGGGCATGGAGAGGTCACCTCAATCAGAGAGCCGCCGGCAGCCATCCGAAGGCCGCCGGCGGAGTGAGATTCGTTGTTGACGCTTTTTTTACCGCGCGGCCTTCACCTTGTCCAGCGTCCGGCCTTCCATCTCTTCTATTCCTGCGGGAACCGTCGGGTACCAGTTGATCTTCGCCAGGACCTCAGGCGGAAGTCCCCGGGTGAAATTAGCCTTGATCTCGGGATCGAGGAACTTCACGGCATCCTTCGAGGCTGTGCCGTAGGTCTCCCTGTTGGTGAAGAAGGCGGCGTTCTCGGGACGGAGCATGAAATTGATGTAGGCGTAGGCCCCTTCAAGGTTCTCGGAACGGGCGGGGATCGCGAAAGTGTCAACCCATGCAAGGGCGCCGCTCGCGGGAGCGAGGTAGTCTATGTCGGGATTCTCCCCGTGGAGCTTCCATCCTGCCTGCTCCCACGCGGACGCCGCCCAGACCTCCCCGGAACGAAGGAGTTGTAGCAGCTGATCACCGTTGTCCCAATAGGTCTTCACCGAGGGTTTTCCTGCGATAAGGACCTTCTCCATCTCGTCGAGGAACTTCTGGTACTCTTCCGGTTTCCCGTAGAGAGCGAAGGGGTCGTGTCCCAGGGAGAACCCCATGCCGATGAGGGTGGGCCTCTTCAGCCGGTAGGACACCCTGCCGGCATACTTCGGGTCGAGAAGATCCTTGAAATCCTTCACGTCGGGCGCCTTGGCCCTGTTCACCACGAGTCCCTCAGTGCCATACACATGGGGGACCGCGTAGGACTTCCCCTCCACGAGCGTATTCTTTTTCACTGCGTTGAGAAGGGAGGGGTCAATCTGCTCTTCGTTAAGGCGGGAATAATCTATGGGCTGGTAAATCCTGTACTGCTCCACCACGGACGAGATCCTGTCCTGGGAAGGCTGGGCGAGGTCAAAGCCGCCGCCCCGGGTGGCACGGAGCTTGCTGATCATTTCCTCGTTGTTGCTCAGGGTGATTTCAACCTTGTATCCTGTTTCCGCGGTAAACTTGTCAAGGAGTTCCTGGGGGGCATACCCCGCCCACGTAATGACGCGGAGCACCGGGTTCGCCGGAGCGGCACACGCCGCGGAGCTGAAGATCAGCGCGGTCAGAACAAACAGCACAAGCGCACATCGTTTCATCCACTATCCCTCCTGAGGATTCCGATAATGAACTGCTTTCCTGTTGTTTCGTCCCATGGCCGGAATGCCGTATATGGAACCCGGCGACTCTGATTCTAGTATCAATGGACTTTGAGGTCAATAAAACAATGGGAAACGGCAGAAAGTGTTACGGAACCGAAACAAAACGCATCCGCCCGGGACATCCCTCTATGGCTTCTCTTGCCCGCGGAACCCCCCTGGAGCACCGTCCCTGACGGTCAGGAAAGGAGCGTTTCCCATTTCAGAAATGATGTGATATGCTTTAAATGAAAGCAAAAAGTTCCCCCTTCATGCTGAAAACCATCCCCTTTTTCCCAGTGTTCCGAAGCAAAACAGCCTTCCTTTCCCCGTTTTTTCCGGGAAAGGGAATCTGCTCCGTTTTATTGAGTAGGACAAAACCAGCCACAAAATAAGAGGGAGGTTTCGAACATGTCAACACTGGAACGGGCGATTGAAATCGCGCGGAAAGCCCATAAAGGGCAGGTGGACAAGGCAGGGGCGCCGTATATCGGTCATCCCCTGCGGGTCATGGAACGGGTCCCCGAAGAGGCGAAAATGGCCGCCGTGCTTCACGACGTGCTGGAAGACTCCTCCTTCACCCTTGGGGACCTGAGGGCCGAAGGCTTTCCCGAAAGCGTGGTCGAGGCGGTCGAGGCCCTGACGAAACGTCCGGGCGAAACCTATGCGCTTTTCATCCTCCGGGCGGCATCCAACGACATTGCCCGGACCGTCAAGCTGGCCGACCTTTTCGACAACTGCGACCTCTCCCGCATCCCCGACCCCGGTCCGGAGGATTACGAACGGCTGAAAAAATACCAGGGAGCCATACGGGCCATCCGCATCCTGTTTCTCGATCCCCCCTCCCCAAAAAACAACACCCCGGACTTCCCCGAAAGATCCGATATCATCGCGGAGGCCGTCTTCAACTGCGTTCTCTGCGGCAAGGAAGCCGGGCACCTTTCCATGGTTCGCGCACCAGACGGATGCAGCCTCCATCGGCAGAGTTTCACCGGAAAACTGACGATACCGTCTTTCCACGACGTGACATCGTTCATGAAAATACTGAACGCCCTCCGGACCCGCGACATCAGGACGCTCCATCAGACGGACTTTGAACTGACACCCTTCTACTGCCCAGAGTGCGACGCCTGCTACTGTGGCGACCACTTTCTCCGCTGGGACGTCTTTGAGGAAGACATGCCCATGTTCCACGACTGCATCATGGGATGCTGCCCCGAAGGCCACAGAAGGATGCTTGAAGATTGATTCAATGCCGTCTTCCGGGCAGCTTTACGGACAACGGCAGCTATTATCTCGAAACAGGCCGGCCACCTCTTTCTCTTCGAAGGAAAACACCATGGTCGTCCAGAGGATATCCCGTCCAAGGCCATCCTTCGTTGCTTCCTTTGCCAAAAGCCGAAGCCCCTGTCCTTCGAAGAGATGCTGCACTTCTTCCGGCGTCCGGTTTTCAAAAAAACGATCATCTTTTTCTTTCCGCTCGCCGGAAGAAAAGGAGCAGAAAAAGATCCCCTTCTCCTTCAGGAGGGCCTTCACCTGGCAGGCGAAGGAGAAAAGCTCGGAATCAGGGATGTGCATCAGCACCGCTATGGCTGTTATGGCATCGAACGTGTGCTTCAGGAGAGGATGGTCTTCAGTCAGCGGGAAGAGGGCCGGCAGGAAGGAGACGTTCCTTTCCGCTCCCTTCGGAAGGTTCTGCCGGGCGGCCTGGAGCATGGCGTCGCTACCGTCCGTGGCGGTGACCCTACACCCCTGGGATGCGAGGAAGACGGCGTCCCTGCCGGAGCCGCAGCCTATTTCAAGAACGGACGATCCCGAAGGGATCCATTTACGAAGCAGGGCATGAAGAGGTTCCGTGTCCGCCTGGTTGTACCGTAACGAGAGCCCCTTTGCATGTTCGTCGTACCACGAGATGGTCCTGTCGGTCATGGAGCCCTCCTGACGTGCCCGGAACAGGGCGTGAAAGAGGAAAAACACTCCCTTTTCAGCGGTTTTTTAACTCTTCCGGGACGGAAAAATCCTACGATGCTGCCTGAAAATCTTCGAAACCGGAGGGGTGGTTCCCGGCTCTTCCATCACGCAGCCGGAGAGACCGCCATTTCTTCTCGGGAAGAGAGTTCTTTCTCCAGGGACGCAAGATCAGAGTTTTTCTCTCTCCCCCCGAAGGTCGATGGTTTCGAAGGCATTGCTTCTCAGCCTGGAGCCGATCAGGAATTCAATGATGGCATCGCTGATCACGGAAACGGTGTCGCCCTTCCGGACGCTGATTCCCTGGCCTTCGGCGATCTTCAGCAGCGAGGTTTTCTTCAGCTTCAGGGACGAGAGGATTTTCCGGCCTTCTTCACGGCTGCCGCAGGCGGAGAGCCGTTCCTCCACGGCGGTGATGTCTGCTTCGTCCATGGCAGGGGATGCCATTTTCGCCGCCTGTTTTTTCGCCTTCATCTCGGGGACGAGGTTCAGTTCCCCCGCCAGAAGCCCCCGGATTTCCCCTTCGGTGAGTTTTTCCAGCACCGAGGCCAGTATCTTCAGCAGCCTGGAATAGTCTGTGGCATTTTTCATCATTTCATCCTCTCCAGTACTTCGGACGCAAGGTCCTCAAGTTCATTGATGACACTCTGCTGGGTCTGCCCCGCACCCCGCCGGAGTATGACGGGCAGCGGCGTGGCGGATATGTTGGAGTACATGGTCCGGTTTTCCCTCAGCATGGTCTCGAAGACGGGATATTCCCGCTTCCGGACATCCCTGATGAAGGGCTGCTGGGCCCTGATGGGACTTCCTGCGGACAGCTGGATCATGGTGAAGAGCACCCCAAGCATAACGGGGTTGATATGGGTGAATTCGTGGTCTTCACAGATGTCCACGTACCGGTTGTAGGTTTCCACCAGGGATTCGACCTTGTTGTTCAGGTAGTCGATCCCCAGGGTGGAAAGGTAGTCGGGGATGGTGGGGACCAGGAGATAGTCGCTGGCGGCCACGGCGGTCTTGGTGACGATGTTGAAGCTGGGGGGGCAGTCTATGAGAACCACGTCGTACCGTCCGTCGAGAGACTTGAGGCCCTGGGCAAGCCTGGAATGGACCCGAAGGAAATTGTTCCTGAGCTCCCGTTCCGTGGAGCCGCTCAGCTTGCTGCTGAGTTCGATCTCGATGTTGATGAGGGCAAGATGGGAACAGATGAGATGGAGCCTCCCGCTTCCCCGGATCGGGAGCTTCGGGTCGACGACCAGTCTTTCGAGATTCCAGTTGAAATCCTTGTCGATGAAGGCATCATACCAGTTCTTGATGGTCTTCGTCTCGGCGAATTTCTGTTTCCATTCGTCCACGTGAAAGAAAGAGAAGGACAGGCTGGACTGGGGATCGAGGTCGATGGCCAGGACCCGTTTCCCCTTCTTCGTCAGTGCGGCGGCCAAATTTGCCGTTACGGTGGTTTTGCCGACGCCGCCCTTGTAGTTCATCACGGAAAGGATGCGGGTTTTCTCTCCTTCCCGGAAGGGAGGGACGATTGATTTTTCAGCGGCAGGCTCCGAAGGAGGAATGACGATGACCGCTTCGGCAGGGACGTCCTCTTCCCGGTCGGGGGGTTCGGCCGCCGCTTCGTCCCACGGTTCCGGAGAAGGCATGGAGGTGGTTTCCCCGATAATTTCCTCTTCCGGCTCATCATTCAATTCCGGGATCGGTTCACCTGCGTATTCCGAAGGTTCTTCACCAGAGATCGTCCCGTCCGCTTCCTCAGCCGTTTCTCCGGCTGTTTCCGGACCGGGCTCCGGTGAAGGTTCAGGAACCGCTGGCCGAACCTCGTCTTCCCGCACCTCGGGAAGGGATTCTTCCGTTGATTCGGGAGTCCCGGAACCGAAGAGAACGGCGGCAATTTTCCGGAGGAAACTGAAGGGTGATTGGGTCACAGCGCAACATCTCCCTTTTTTTCAAATCATGGTGTTGCGGCAGTCCGGCCGCTCCCGTTCAATGACGCCTTCATAAGCGGGGATGGATCCTTTCCTCCGCCCGGGATGAGAGAGCGAGGCCTGCTGAAATCCGTTTTTCCTTTTTCTTCGGCGGTCAGTCTATCGCCGGCTCTTTCGTGAGGAGTCTGCAGGTGACCGCGCTGAGCGACTTGACGGCTTTGGGCAGGGCATCCCTGTCGTTGAAATCGAACCGCCTGTTATGACCGACGGCTGCCGTTTCGGTGAGGATCCGCAGCATGGATGCCTGGCCGCCCTGATCCTGGACACGTTTCATCATGTACGAGAAGTCCTCGCTGCCGTCTGCCTCACGGCGGAGCCGGGGATGAACCCTGACCGTTTTCAGGTCCCTTTCACAGACGTCACGGATGAACTCCATAAGCGGCTTGTCGCTTTCCAGCAGGAAGGCCTCCCCCATTTTCTTCACTTCGAAGGTGCAGTCGTGCATTTCCGCGGCCGTCCGGAGGATCCGCTGCGTCCATTGCTCCATGTAGATGTTCCCCTCGCTGGTTTTGCCCCGGACTTCCAGCTCCATTTTAGCGAATTCGGGGATGACGTTCCGCCCCGAACCCGCATGAAGGGTGCCCACGTTGACCCTGGTGTCGGACTTGCTGTTCCGGGGGATGGCCAGCAGGTTCTGAACAGCGGTCACGGCAGCCGCAAGGGCGTTCCGTCCGTCCTGGGGGTTGCTTCCGGCGTGGGCGGATTTTCCGTAATAGAAAGCGTCCATTTTGGAGGTTGCCAGGGATCCCCCGGAACCGGCGGTGATGTCCGACATCCTGTCTTCGTCGGTCTCCCTTCCGGAAATGTGGCAGGCGAGGACGTAGTCCACGCCGTCAAGGTGCCCCTTCTCCACAATGCTCCTGGCGCCCCGCACCCCTTCCTCCGCAGGCTGGAAGATGATCCTGACGGTGCCCCGCAGGCCGTCTTTCAATCCCATGAGAACTTCCGCCACGCCGAGGCCGATGGCTGCATGGCCGTCATGGCCGCAGGCGTGCATCATGCCGGGGTTCACGGAACTGAAGCCTTCACGGAATGGACGGTGTTCCGGGGAGGTGTCCTCCACCACGCCAAGGGCGTCGATGTCGAACCGGAGGGCCACCGTGGGGCCTTTCCCGCAGCGGAGTACGCCCATCACCCCGGTGAAGCCGCCCCGGACCTTCTCAAGGAACTCGGTATCCGCACCCTGTTCCTTCGCCCGGAGGTAGTTCTTCTCGAGCTCTTCGTCCGAGGGCAGCCCCATGCGGGATTCGTCATGGCAGACGTCCCGTCCGGCCAGGACTTCATACCCCATGCCGGTGAGGCGTCTCGCGATGAGGGAGGCAGTCCTCATCTCGAACCAGCCGCTTTCGGCGTACTTGTGGAAATCCCTGCGGCAGGCGACGAGCCTTTCAGTCATCCTGTCCGCCAGTTCTTCTATTGCTGCATACATGGGCATCCCTCCGGATAGGTTTTCTGCTCCGTATTATGAAGAATAGAGGACCCATTGTCCAATGCCCTTTCCTGGTAACCATTCGGTGATAATTTCGGAAAAAGCAGTATACTGGGCATGAATAAAGCTCGAATTAGGATGAGGAAGAAAAAACAGGGCGGAACAAGGGCCGCCCGGGGCGGGTGAGATTCTTGAATGATTCAAAGGATTCTGCCGGGAAGAGAAAAGAAAGGTTCTGCTTCCTGATCGCCGATATTGCCGCGATGATCCTTTTTTCCACCGCGTTGTGCATGTGTATCGAGATTTTTATCGCGAAACTGACGTTTTTCCAGTCGGTTACAGCCAGAATAGTGGCCATACCTGTCAATCTCATTACCGGGAGACCCTACGGCCTTTTCCGCGACCGACTTTTTCTCGCCCTCGGGATTGAAAGGAAAAAACCCTGGAAGATGATCCTGGGCGATACGCTTGCCTTCGTCATTTTCCAGGTACCCCTGTACGTCATTGTGCTTCTCTGCGCAGGAGCGACATGGAAACAGATCGCCGTTTCGTCGGTTTTCATGTCGGCCGTCTTCTCACTGGCGGGCCGCCCTTACGGGATCTTTCTTGATTTCTGCAGACGGGTCGCCGGAAATGTCGTAAGAAACATGTAAGGGGAAATCCCTGGAAAATTACGGGATTCCGGCCGCAATCCCCGAGTTATTGTCAAATCTGGTGTATGGGTCATCAGGCGGCGCTCCTGTCTGATTGGTCCGATAGACGTATTCCGTCCTTGAAAATCACTCCCGTGATAAAGTCTTAACCAGGGGAGAGGATAAAGATGATCATTGAAGAACTGAACAAAAATCTGCTTGAAGCGGCAAAACAGGGCGACATAGAGGGCGTGAAAAAAGTTCTGGAACAGGGTGCGGACGTAAACGCCCGAAGCAAGGACGGCAGGACGGCTATGATAGAGGCGGCACGGTGGGGGCGTCTCACACCCACACTGCTGGAATTGCTTGCCTCCCATGAAGCGGACGTGAATGCTGTGAATGAGTACGGCTGGACGGCGATGATGATTGCGGCATATAAAGGCCATCTCACGCTCCCTCTGCTGAAGACATTCAAGAAAAACGGGGCGAATATCGAAAGAGATTACGAGCGGCTCAAGAAAGAAGGCAAGTTGTCCCCGGAACTTGACGCCATGTTCCTTGAAGCCATGAAAGAGCCTGAAGCAAAAAAAGATATCGAAAAACTGAACTGGCAGTTATTTAGAGCGGCGGAAAAAGGGAAAATACAGGATGTGAAGAACGCCTTGGAGCAGGGGGCGGACCTGAACGCCCGGAACAACAACGGGCACACCGTCCTTGAAGCATGTTTTTTTGAATGGTCTTTCTCGACGGAGGTGGCACGGAGCATAGCTGCCCTTCTTTCCTCCGGGACGATGCCGGACTGCACGGCCCGGGATTTTATAACACGGCTTGATGACAAAAGCGACATTAACGCATGGGAACGGGCAGCCTATGCCCTGCTTCTGGCATCCTTCCTTTACCCGGAGCGGAACGAGGCACTCGACGGATACATTGCGAAAAATCGTTCCCGGGCTGCCAACCTGCTTCTTCCATGCATAACCGGCGCAAATTTCTCCCTGCAGAACGGCTTTTTAGGAATCCTCTCTTCAGGGCGGGCGTCCGCACTGTCCCTGTCGCCTGAAAACATTCCAGCTATGGTGGATATCCTCCTTGACACCCTGGATTCCGACCCGGCACTGGCAGTCGAATTCATAAAGAAACGCCTCGGGAAGAACCTCGAAGCCTGGGCCGGTGACGGAGTTGAAGGGGCGGACAGGCTGGTGTCGAGGCTGGTCCCGTACTTGAATAAGAGAAAAACATGAAGAAAGACGATACTGTGCCGTTTATGGAATTTTGACACCTTGAGAAGATAAGGATGACTATCGACGAACTGAACCGAAAACTGCTTGAAGCGGCAAAACGGAGCGACATCGAAGGCATGATGGAAGCTCTGAAACAGGGAGCCGAAGTGAACTCCCGGGACGGATGGGGCAGGATGGCGATGATGGAAGTCGTTTCAGGTCCTCGGGGCGGTCGAGCAAAAATCGGGACCGGTCAAAGGGTGTTTCCTCCATCTCTTCGAGAGAGAGAACGCTGACGGGAACGGTCTGCCCAGAGAGCATATCGTCAGCGTTCAACGTCAGCGGAGCGGTCGCCATAACGAGGCGCCGGGTGAAGCCTCCTATGCCGGAGAGAGCCAGAAAGGAAGCCAGGTTTTCGACGGCAATTCTCGTCTGCTGGAATTTACACTGTACGGCACAGAATCCCTCTTCCTCCCAGAGCTACGCCACGATATCGATTCCGGTATCCGACAGTCGATATCCGAGGGCTTCCCGTTCCGACCACTCTTTCCAAAGCCAGGCTTCGGAAAAGAGCGCAGTGTATTGGGGTACATAGGAAATACAGAAAAAATAAAGACCTCCCGCTTGATTGCGGGAGGTCTTGCTATTACTGGAGCCGACTTCCAGATTCGAACTGGAGACCCCATCCTTACCATGGATGTGCTCTACCTGCTGAGCTAAGTCGGCTTCATTGTATGAAATGGTGGTGGGAGAAGGATTCGAACCTTCGTAGACGGTGTCGGCAGATTTACAGTCTGCTGCCTTTGACCACTCGGCCATCCCACCACAATTTTGCCTGGCTTTTTACTGGAGCCGGCACCCGGACTCGAACCGGGGACCTGCTGATTACAAGTCAGCTGCTCTACCTGCTGAGCTACACCGGCTCAACGAAGGTATATTATAGCGGGTCAAACGGAGATGTCAACCTTCGATTTGCCCCTGGAAGGGATTATTTCTTCCAGTGCGGTTCCCTTTCTGAAAGGGGGATGGGTTTCACCGCATTCAAAATGTGTTTCCATAGCAGGCCCCTCTCCCATTTCTCTGGAGAGGGGCCTGCTCTGTGGTCGGTCAGTATGCTTCGGAACAGGTTTCGGATCGCCTACCGTTCAGTGTAGGCACCGGATGCCGAGACGGTTCCCCCCCTCTGGACCGTGACGGTCCTGTCTGCGGGAGACTTCCATCCTTTCACATAGGAGAAGGAAATAGTATGTTTTCCCTGAACAATGTCTCCGACCGTCTGGCCGCTCTGGTAGCTCCCTCTTCCGTCGATGCTCCATCGTGCTTCCTTCGGGCCGTCGATCGTCACGGTTACCGATCCGGTGTTTGGTGTATAGGCTGCGGAAAGAGTCGTCGTAACACCGTTCTTTACCGTGATGGTTCTGGCTTCAGGCTTTATGCTGCCCGACACGTTGGAAAACAGGACTTTATAGGTTCCCACGACGATATTGCCCGCTGTCCAGCCGCTGGGGTAGTTTCCTTTTCCGTCGAGGCTCCACCGGCCGTCCTTTGTGCCGGTTATGTCCACCCTGACCGACCCTGTGTTACGGACATAGGTTCCTGATGCCCTGGAAACCACGCCGTTGCGGACGGCAAGCCTCACGTTTGCAGGCCTGGTCCACCCCGAAACATCGGAGAAGGAGACCACCGAATTACCGACATCAATGTTTCCTGCGGTCTGACCGTTTGCGTAGCGGCCTGTACCGTTCAGGCTCCACCTTGCTTCTGCGGGCCCCTGGATGGTTACGGAAACGGACCCCGTATGTTTGACGTAAGCCCCGGATACCGGAACGCTCTTGTCCCTGGCGACGGTGACGGGGACATCCGATGGTTTTGTCCAGTCGGGAACGTCAGCGAAGGAAACAGTGTACTTCCCCGTGGGGATATCCTTCAGAACGTGGCCTCCAGCATAGTTCCCCTTGCCGTCGAAGTTCCACCGGGCCCCTTCGGGACCGTCGATTTTGACGGAAACCGAGCCGACATGGCGGACATATTTCTTGTCCATGGAGGCCATGCCGCCCTTGGTCACGGTGACGGGAACGTCCGACGGCTTTGTCCAGTCGGGGACTTCCGTGAAGGAGACGGTGTACTGCCCCGTGGGGATGTCCTTCAGAACTTGGCCTCCGGCATAATTCCCCTTGCCGTCGAAATTCCACCGGGCGCCTTCGGGACCGTCAATTTTGACGGAAACAGAACCGACATGGCGGACATAGGATCCGGGAACAGAGACTGTCTCGTCCTTTTTGACCGAAATGACGGTGTCCTCCGGCTTCGTCCACTCCGGAACATCCTCGTAGGATACGGTGTACGTTCCGGTGGGAACGTCGGCCAGGATATGGCCGCCGGCGTAGGATCCTTTCCCGTCGAGTCTCCATCCGGCTTTCTCAGGACCATCGATTTTCACCGAAACGGAACCCATGTGCCGGACATATTTCGCACTCACAAGAGCTGTCTCATCTTTCGCAACGGCAACAGATGCGTCAGAAGGCCTGGTCCACTCCGGAACGTCGGAGAAAGAAACGGGATATTTTCCGGTGGGGACATCCTTCACTGCGTGGCCGCTGTCGTAGTTTTTTCCCTCGAAGATCCACTTCCCTTCCTTCGGACCTTCAATCGTCACTGAAACGGCCCCCATGTGGCGAACATATTTTCCTTCCAGCGATGCCGCTCCGTCCTTTTCAACGGTAACCTGGGCATCAGCGGGTTTGGTCCATTCGGGGACATCGGCGAAACTCACCGCAAACTTCCCGGTGGGAACATTCTCCACCACCTGGCCGCTGTCGTAGCTTTTTCCCTCGAAGGTCCACTTCCCTTCCTTCGGACCCTCGATTGTCACGGAAACGGACCCAACATGCCGGATATACGTCCCCGTAACTTCCGCTGTGGTGTCCCTGGTCACGGCGACCGGCAGATCGGCAGGTTTTGTCCAGCCGGGAAGATCATAGAAGGCCACATCATAGTTTCCCGTAGGGACGTTGGAGATAACGGCACCGCTCTCGTTGCCGCCCTTGCCGTCGAAGATCCACCTCGCATCCGTGGGTCCTTCGATCTTCACGGAAACGGACCCAACATGCCGGACGTATTTCCCCTCCAGCGCCACTGCCCCGTCCTTTTCAACGGTGACCTCGGCGTCGGCGGGTTTGGTCCATTCCGGGACGTCGGCGAAGGAGACGGTGTATTTCCCCGTGGGCACGCTCTCGACCACCTGGCCGCTGTCGAACGTCTTCCCGTCAAAGCTCCACTTCGCCTCGGCAGGGCCTTCGATCTTCACGGAAACGAACCCAACATGCCGGACGTATTTCCCCTCCAGCGCCGCTGCCCCGTCCTTTTCAACGGTGACCTCGGCGTCGGCGGGTTTGGTCCATTCAGGAACGTCGGCGAAGGAGACGGTGTATTTCCCCGTGGGCACGCTCTCGACCACCTGGCCGCTGTCGAACGTCTTCCCGTCAAAGCTCCACTTCGCCTCGGCAGGG
>Ga0209510_1001501_pt1 | contig 26249 bp, 17 predicted proteins | sample BiotimSIPDNA_FD_185749 | JGI IMG/M metagenome (GOLD analysis project Ga0209510, IMG submission 185749) | Anaerobic biogas reactor microbial communites from Washington, USA - Biogas_R1 time_0 SIP DNA (SPAdes) (version 2) | ecosystem: Engineered > Bioreactor > Anaerobic > Unclassified | place...
TCAGTAAAAATTATACATACTGACGGGCTTTTTTCTTTTTTTACCATCAGAAAAAACAATTAGCTATTTTTATTTCAGTGAAAAACGGAATTTTGTCAGTAATATCTAAAAAAAGTGTTGAAATATTATTTTTGAATAGTTCGGGTGTGGGCATTTAAATTTCTATTTTTGAACCCTAAAAAACTGAAAAAATCACAAAGCATGAATCATTTTCGTTAAATTTTAAAAATAACCATTTCTATATTATACAACACTCACAATGGCAAAACGAAACGACATTAAAAAAGTCCTGATTATAGGATCAGGCCCAATCATTATTGGTCAGGCTTGCGAGTTCGATTATTCAGGAACCCAAGCCTGTAAAGCTCTTCGCAGCATGGGGTACGAAATTGTGCTGGTCAATTCAAATCCGGCCACCATCATGACTGATCCCGGAATGGCTGACAAAACGTACATAGAGCCACTCAATGAATTTGCGCTCACCGAAATAATTAAGAAAGAACGTCCCGATGCATTGCTCCCCAATCTTGGAGGTCAAACAGCTCTAAACCTCTCGCTTCAATTGGCTAAAAAAGGAATCCTCGACCAATACGGAGTAAAGGTAATTGGAGTAAACATCGACGCAATTGAACGAGGTGAAGACCGTGTTGCTTTTAAAGAAACAATGAAACGTCTAGGGGTTGATATGCCCAGGAGTACAGCAGTAAACACGGTTGAAGATGCAGAAAAAATTGCATCCGAATTAGGTTACCCAGTGGTTGTTAGGCCAGCATATACAATGGGCGGTACCGGTGGCGGCTTGGTATACAACGTGGAAGAACTTCGCACAGTTGCCAGTCGCGGATTAGCCGCAAGTATTGTGACACAAGTCCTTATTGAAGAATCGGTACTTGGATGGGAAGAACTCGAACTTGAAGTAGTACGCGACTCAAAAGGAAAAATGATTACCGTTTGCTTCATCGAAAATGTTGATGCCATGGGGGTTCACACCGGCGACTCGTATTGTACTGCTCCAATGCTTACCATTAGCACAGAGGTTCAAAAACGGCTCCAAAAACATGCTTATGACATTGTAGAAGCCATTGAAGTAATTGGCGGCACAAACGTTCAGTTTGCCCATGATCCCAATACTGGGCGCATTGTTGTAATTGAAATCAATCCACGAACCTCACGTTCATCGGCCTTGGCATCGAAAGCAACTGGCTTTCCAATAGCGCTGGTTTCCGCCATGCTCGCTGGAGGATATACCCTCGACGAAATACCCTACTGGCGTTGCGAAACCCTCGACAAATACGAGCCTTGGGGTGAGTATGTAGTGGTGAAATTTGCCCGCTGGGCCTTCGAAAAGTTTGATGGACTTGAAGATAAACTGGGAACGCAGATGCAAGCGGTGGGCGAGGTTATGAGTATCGGCAAAAATTACAAAGAAGCCCTTCAGAAAGCCATACGTTCGCTCGAAATTGGCCGCTCAGGGCTTGGTTTTGCAAAAGACTTTAACGCAAAATCACTCGAAGAACTCATGCCCATGCTTAACCATGCCTCAAGTGAACGACAATTCATTATTTACGAAGCGATAAGAAAAGGTGCTACAATTAAAGATCTTTCAACAAAAACCCATATCAAAGAGTGGTTTTTAACTCAAATGAAAGAACTCGTTGAATTGGAAGAAAAAATGCTCTCTTACAAAGGACAAAAGCTTCCTAACGAACTGCTTATTGAAGCCAAAAAAGATGGTTTTGCCGATAAATACCTTGCCAAAATACTTGGAATACCAGAAAAAGAAATCCGTGAACAACGCATTAATTTGGGAATGGAAGAAGCCTGGGAACCAGTACCTGTAAGTGGGGTAGAAGATGCTGCCTATTATTTTTCGACCTACAATGCTCCCAATAAAATGGAAGTTAGTAATGGACGTAAGATAATGGTACTTGGTGGAGGCCCTAACCGCATTGGTCAAGGTATTGAATTTGATTATTGCTGTGTTCATGCTGCTTTTGCCATTCGCAATGCCGGATTCGAATCGATTATGGTAAATTGTAACCCGGAAACCGTTTCGACCGACTACGACACATCGAACAAGCTTTATTTTGAGCCACTTACAGCAGAAGATGTTCTGAGCATTTACAATAAAGAAAAACCTGAAGGTGTTATCGTTCAGTTTGGCGGACAAACACCACTTAATCTGGCCAACGAATTAGCCGAAGCAGGAGTTAAAATACTAGGTACCAGCCCAAAAACGATCGACTTGGCAGAAGATCGCGACCAGTTCAGGCAAGTAATGCAAAAACTAGGCATTCCACAACCCGAATCAGGAATGGCAAGCACTCTTGATGAGGCGCTAAAAATTGCCGGTCGTATCGGCTATCCATTAATGGTTCGTCCGTCTTACGTGCTGGGTGGTCGTGCCATGCGCATTGTAAACGATGAGCAAATGCTTGCACAATATGTTGCCACTGCAGTCGACGTTTCTCCCGACAGACCATTATTAATTGACAAATTCCTTGAGGATGCCATTGAAACAGAAGCTGATGCAATTGCTGATGGTACCGACGCCTTTGTTCCCGTTGTAATGCAGCACATTGAGTATGCGGGTATCCATTCCGGAGATTCGGCATGTGTTATTCCTCCGGTAATGCTTTCACAAAAACATATCGATACCATAAAGGATTATACTAAAAAAATCGCTATCGAAATGAAAGTTGTCGGCTTAATGAATATACAATATGCAATCTATAATGATATTGTGTACATTCTGGAAGCCAATCCGCGCGCTTCGCGTACGGTACCTTTGGTGTCGAAAGTATGCGACGTATCTATGGCAAATATTGCAACCCAGATCTTGTTGGGTAAAAAGCTTTCCGACTTTAATTTGAAGCCGAAAAAATTCAATCATTATGGGGTAAAAGAAGCTGTGTTCCCATTCAATATGTTCCCAAATGTAGACCCGCTTCTTGGTCCTGAAATGCGTTCTACCGGTGAAGTATTGGGTATGGCATCGAGTTACGGTATGGCTTTTTTCAAATCGCAAGAGGCCACTCAAACCCCACTGCCTCTGAGTGGGACAGTTCTTATTACCATTGCAGACCGTGACAAGGAAAAAATTCTTGAAACAGCAAGAAATTTTGTTGCTATGAATTTCAAAATCAAAGCAACAGGAGGTACTCAAAAATTCTTACAGGAAAATGGCATTGATGCTGAAAAAGTTCTTAAAGTACACGAAGGAAGACCTAATATTGTTGATTCTATTAAAAACGGTGATATACAACTCGTTATAAATACACCGGCTGGTAAACAAAGTGAATTTGATGACTCTTACATCCGGAAAACCGCGATAAAGTTTAAAATTCCATACATAACAACCACTTCAGCAGCTTTGGCATCCTCGAAAGGGATACAAGACCGGCAGGGTAGGGAATATGTTGTTAAATCACTTCAGGAATATCATTCAGAAATCAGCGAATAATATTTATTCCACAAATAGAAACAGGAAGTCAAAAAAAACTTCCTGTTTTCTTTTTTTTGTAAATGTAAAAATGCCTGCTCTATAGCAAAACTATCTCTTATTCTTTAATTTAAGGGTAAAAGAAAACGTAGCCCCTTTACCTTTTCCTTCGGAAAATGCAAATACTTCGCCCCCCATTGCTTCAACAAACTTTTTCACAATAGAAAGCCCCAGCCCTGATGACGGTTCATTACCTGTAGGTTTTGCGCTTAGTCGTGTAAATTCGCCAAAAACCTTTTCAAGATCATCGGATGTCATCCCAAGCCCCTGATCCTGAACACTAAACCGAATCATATCTTTTTCAATATACGACGCAATACTTATTTTAGTGTCGGGCATCGAATATTTTATGGCATTGCTGATTAAATTACAAAAAACACTGTCCAAGGCTTCTTTTTCAAATTGAACATTTATTAAAAATTCATCGACCTGTGAAAAATCAATCTCTATATTCTTTTCAATAGCCAAAATGTGATGTTTCTTTACCGCTTCAATAAGAACTTCATACGGATTACCTGCAATCATATTCCCAGAATTCAATCCTTTTTCCAGCCTGCTATTGTCAAGAATATAACAAATTCTGTCAAGCATTGACGACGATGTATTTTTAATGGTAGTAAGCAATTCGCGCTCCGATTCACTGATTGATTCCAAATCATTTTCAAGCAATTCAGAAATCATATAGATAGTCGCCATTGGAGAACGTAAGTCGTGAACTACATTTGCCATGTAGGAGTGAATTTCATTATTCTTCTTTCTAAACTCCTCTTTCTCTTTCAACAATCTGATATGCATTGTGTTTAGCCTTGACAAAAGCACTCCAAGAAAAATGCCAAAAACAGCTGAAATAATATAAATGCCCCATGCTAACGATTGCTGAATATCGATGGGTAATAGCAAAAACAAAACAACAATGATTGCAACAACCGACAACAAACTAAAAAAAGGATATTTTAGCTTTTTTAAATTTTCTTTCTTGAAGTGAATCAAAGCCATAGGAAAAGCCAATTATTAGTGCCAGTTTTTCAATCACAACAAAACCTCTTTTAAAGTTAAGTATTTTATTTAGAAACCAAACCAACAAGGCTCTCCTATATTTCGAAAAAAAGAATATGCCTACAGAACTTGAGGTGAAAATACTGCATGGCTGCCTTGCCCACGTGAATGATATGATCCTTCTTTTGAATGAAACTCGTATTTTATTAGCTGCACAGATTGAACTCACCTTATTAACTATGATCGTCATCAAAATAACCAGAATAAAGGTTTGTTCCAGAATTATCCCATACTTTATAGTCATACCAACCAAAACAAGAAATGTCAAAATAGGCAGCTTCTTCTCCGTACAGACTCAGCAACCTAATAAACTCACTTTTGCTGATATCCATCAAATTAAAAATGTTTTGCTCAATATTTCCGGAGAAAATCCCAATGAACTTTCCACAATTTTCCGGATTTGGATATGCCATATACACATTCAGGTCCCTGCCATTCACCGGGTGATCAGCAATTGTAATTTTGTTATTTTCAATACTAATTGGAATTCTCCCCTCCAGATTCTTTAAAATCTTATTTGATGTAAAATCTCCGATGAGGAATAAATTTGCATTCTTGATGTCTGAGTCTGTTATCTGATAATCATATCTTACAATGCAATCGTTAAAGTATTTATCGTTCCAGGCTTTATTAAAGAATTCCGCCGTCTTTTTGTTTTTATCTGTTGCCTTGGGCGTACCTGAACTCCCAATAACAATGATAAACCGGTCAGTAAAAATTTTAGTAAAAGGTCCTTCTAATGGATTATTTTCGAGTTTTATCTGTTGTTTTTTGGTAAAGATGCCATCTTTTGGAAAAGCTCCGCTATATAACAGTGTTCCATTCTCTTGAATTGAAATAGGCTCATCCTTATTCAATTGGAGTTTTGAAAGATCAATCTGAAAATTGCTAACATTCGACGTTTCAGCACCAACGTCGTTTTTATCAATATTCAAAGCTATTCGGCTAATTACGTTGCGCTTGTCTCTTTCGAGAATAGTCACTATTTGATTGGTACTGTAGTCAAAATCATTCATTTTTAACGAATTAAGCTTCAAGGCTGAGTTCGGTTCCTGTTTCGAAATAAAGTCGAATACATTTTTTGCATACTTGTACCACAAAAATTCTTCGATGTCATTCTCTGTTTGTATAAATGTGAATCGCTCTAAATGGTTTTCCTTTGCTAGTTTTTCGAAAAATAAACTATTGGAAATGTCGGTATGCTTATCATTTTTGCTGTGAATAATGAATATGGGCATTTTCTTAATGTTTTCAAGAAAATCGAACGGCAAATTCTTTATGTCCCATTTCTGATCTGAGAAGTTTGAAGCAAAAGCCGGAGAAACGAAACCCAGGCCCGCGAACAAATGAGGATACCTTACTGCAAGCCTTAGTGCCCTGTCTGCCGACAGGCAACTTCCTATTAGAAACATACGTGTCGTATCCATAGTATAACTTGCTTTTGCCGAACTTAACAATTCAAACAAATCGGTCTCTTCAATCGAATTAAAATTAAAACGGCCAACCACTCTGCCAAAAGGCTCTAAAATAATCATCTGATATTTATCAGACCAATATTGAAGATTCTCCTGAAATGCAACATCGGCTACCCTCATGCTTTCGAGGTATGGACGATGGGTTGTTACCCTTGCAGGCACATAAATTGCAACCGGATATTTTATTTTTGGATCATAATCGCGCGGAGCATGGGAAACGTAGAATTGATTGCGATCGTCAATCCTCGAGGCAAAACTGTGAAGAACAATGCCCGGTAATCCCTGATTTGTTTTTCCTTCCGAAACGTTTTTTTCCAGCGCAACAAGGGTTTTGTATAAATAAATGAGCTTTCGCTGCCTGTTTTGTTTATCCGCGAAATTGCTTCCCCGGTTTTCCGGTTTCATCAAATGGTTAAATCTGGTGATGTTTGCATCGATGGTTCCTTTTAAGCTTAAGTCGCCCGTTTTCAAGTCCTTTAAATGCGTGGTGATCCTTGCTAATTCTTTTTCAAGATCACCTTTATAAATATCTTGGGTAAGTTCAATGCCATTTACGTGCAGAACTGCACAATACAATCCATCTGGCAATCCGGAAATGTTGGGGTGCTGGTTGGTGTTGCCTTGAATCATTCCCTCCAATACCGGACTTTTTTTATCCGATAAAATCTCGAATTTCAATTTATTGCCTGAAAGGTTTTTGGAGAGAATTACCGTATTGGTTGTGTCGTATATACTGTATTTAAAAAAAGTATTGTTGTTTAACCAAGCCAACACATTCCGGTGTTCATCCATATCTTCCTCGCTATACTTCTTTATTTTGATGCTGGCCTGCCAGTCCATCAGGCTGTTATTAACCTTGATTAAGAGAAAGTTATTTCCTTTCTTTAGCTTAATGGGTCTATAGATTTCGAAATTCAGCATTGCCCCGGCTTTTGGCAAATCAATAAACTCTTCGTTGTTCAGGTACACTTTTCCCCCATCGTCGCACGAAAAATTGATGTAATAACCGGCGGTATCGCTCACACTAAAAGAACAGGCAGCATAGGCGTTCCCCAGAAAATCTTTGATGCTAAAATGCTTGCTGAAATCGATGATTTGAGAATCTAAGGTATAAATTGAGTTTGTTACTCCCGAATCTGGAGCGATGCCAATAAACGATGAATAATCAATCGTTTTCTCGTCAAATCCCCATTTCGCCAAATTATTGTACTGCAAATTATCAACTTGACCGACTGTTTTGAATGGCCCAAGAATATGCCACTCCTTTATATCTATTGACTCCTGTTTTTTTTGATTGGTGCAAGAAAACAGAAAAGGAACAGCTATGAAAAAAACAAGTATGGGTAGTTTTATCGATTTCATCACCGCATTTTTAAAATATTATTTATTATAGTATAATGGCTTATCCCTTACTGGTAACTTATTTCGCTGTTATTTTGCTTCAATATAAATATAAGAATGCATAAAGTTACCAGTAAAAAAGATGCCACCCTTCGAGAAAGGTGACATCCTTAAGTCTCGCAGAAATTTATTCTCTACTTTTATCTTTTCTCTTCTTTACTTTTCTTTATATCATCATACGTCCTTTTCATTATAGATGCGCTATCCATAGGAAGTTTTGGCTCATTATAATTTTTTGGAGCTCTCAACAGTATGTTTTTATAGCGATCAAGAATTACCAATTTATTAAAATATTTTGAACATGTATCTTTGGGTTCTTTCAAATAAACAATATCCCTGAATTCATTAGAATTATTGTAAGGATTAAAAACAATTTGTTTATAACTGAACCAGTAAAACCCATCATATCTTTTTACCATCCCATCAATTCCATTATTGGTTAGAAAACTTAATAGATTAAACAATCTTATAGAATTCTCTTGATTTAGAGGCTCAACAACCGGCACAGAAGTTGAATTTTCTACTGGAATATCAACTATACTAAAACCTGGTTCTTTTCTTGTATAATGAAGTTTGCCATCTCTTACAGAACAAGTTGCCCCATTGCCATTATCCATTTTATCTAGCAACTCTGTGGCTGTTTTTAAACTGTCAATCATCACATCTTTCGCAACCTTAAACGAGATGAAATTCAATTCGTTTTTCGTTTCTTTTGATTGCTTGCATGCAACCAAAAAAACAATGGTTGCAATTAAAAATAATTTGTTTTTCATATTATTGCTAATTATTAAGAAATCCTCCGCACCCACCACTACTATTAAAAATATCATAACCCTTTTGTATCATCTCACTATCACGAGGGTTATCAAAATAACTAAGTACATATGACAATTTCCAATCGTCGCTTTTATAAGCTTGATAGAACCCGGCGCCGAATTTTGCAATAGTAATCGGAAAACCATATGCTGCTGCAGCAATTCCAAAGGTAATATTACCAAAATCATCAAAGTTGTATTCTTGTCCATTGTAGAGAGCCGTTCCGGAACCGAGATCAATTGGTGAATATCCATGATAATTAGCTTTGAGATCCCAAGGACCTCCACCTTTAACTTGATTGATAAAATACTCCATGTAGTTCATATAATCCTGTGGATAGTTAATTAATCCCTGCATTAAATATCCATATTCAGAAACGTAAACATTAAACATGTAAGAGTAACCACAGAATTGTTCAAAAGCTAATGCAATATCTTGGTTAAATCGATTTGTTACATCTGGTAATCCTGTCTGAGGGTCAATGGGGTCTCCCATTGGACTCGTCGAAGATGATGTGCTTCCAGTACCACCACTACCGCTACTGCCACCAGAACTACCACCACTACCGCAGCCCCCGCTACCAGAATCTCCGCCACTAGGATAATACGGACAAGAGTGCCACGAACCACATTGATAATAAATTATGCAATAAGGGCAATAACAGTTATAACCTCCATGTACGTCTACGGTGCCTATACATCCACCAGTGTTCACTATGACTTCGCTTCCTGAATCTTGTGCCAGAGCATCAGAGGTATACAGGTTTTTTGTTGATATTATTGGTACTATAGCCATTAAAAAAAAGAATAATGTAAAAATTTCAACACACCATTCCGGAACATAGTCATCTGTAAGTTTTTCATACTCTATGAAAAGTGGATTTTGATAAAAAACAAGTTTTTCGATTTTAATATCGGGGAGTTTGTCTAAATATACTTCAGTCTTACCTCCTCCATTTGATTCAGGAGCTGTTTCTTGTGCTTTTACACTTAACAGTAATGTAAAACACAAGGATATACTAAGTAGCGATTTTTTTAAAAATATTGGATTCATATTTCTTTTAGTTTAAGTTAGGATATAAAGGCAATATCAGCCTCTCAAAGTACAACTAAGATAAAAATTTGCGCCTAAATAACATATATTTATCACAAAGTAATTATTGATATTAAAACATAAAAACTTGTATTTCAAGGCTAATGTGTTTTTGATTGTTTATTATTAGCCTGTTTTATAGTGGTTATTTCTCGGACGAAGTGTAATATGTAATAATGTTCTTGTTTCCCAAAAAGCTCAATTACTTCGGTGGGTACAAGAGAGTTATGCACACCGATTAAGCCATTGGGTTGCCCAAATACGGAATTGTGTACCCTGTTGCGACTTTACCCGGTAACCAACCGTAATAATAACATCGAGGTTGTAATGTTTTACCGAAACTTCTTGCGTTTTTCCTTCAATAGCGCCATGTTGAGTGGTTAGTCGGAAATTCCGACATACCACTTCTTCGTTTAGTTCGCCTTCTTTGAAAACGTTTTTGTATGTGTTTGGTAATAGTAGTTCGAGCCTTGCCAAATAAGGCTGCCATTTGGTCTTGTGTTAGCCAAACGGTTTCTTCATCGAGGCGAACATCGAGTTTTATGCAGCCTTCGGAGTTTTGATATATGAGAATTTCGCTGGTATTCATAGGGTTTTGCTAATTGCAGATTTCTTCAATAAATGTCTTTAACAAATCAGTAAAAGAAAGGAAAAGAAAACAAGAGAAGATATATTTACTTTCCGATACAGAAATTCTTAAATATATTACCAAGTACTTCATCTGTAGTTATTTCGCCTGTTATTTCCCCCATGTAATGCAAACATTCACGAATGTCTTGAGATAAGAAATCGCCCGAAATGTGTTCCTTAAGTCCTGCAACAACACGGTTAATCGCTTCGTTAGCATTCGACAAAGCCTCAAAATGACGGATATTTGTGATGATTACATCGTTTTCAGATATCCCTGTTTTATGTACAGATTTTACCAAGAGATCGACCAACTGCGATATATTGATGTGTTTTTTTGCCGAAATTGCAATGGCGTCCATTCCCAATTCACAAGCAATTTGTTTCATCTTTTCTACATTTGCTTCGGGGGCTATATCTATCTTATTAATAATCATCACACTATTCTTTGATGAGATTTTTGATTTAACCTTCTCATTTTCAAAAAATTCTTCACTCGACAAGTTTGTAGCATCTACTAACACCAACACAATTCCGGCCTGATCAATTTTCGAAAATGTACGCTCAATACCCAGACTCTCAACCGTATCGTTGGTCGATCGGATACCTGCCGTATCGATAAACCGGAACTGAATTCCATCGATCACTACCACATCTTCAATTGAATCGCGTGTTGTACCGGCAATATCTGAAACAATAGCCCGCTCTTCTTTCAACAAAAGGTTCAATAACGTTGATTTACCAACATTTGCTTGTCCGATTATAGCAACAGGTATACCATTTTTTATCGCATTCCCATATTGAAATGATTTTAACAAATTACTGATCAACAAAGATATATCTATTGTTAACTGAAGTAATGAATCACGATTGGCGAATTCCACATCTTCCTCACTAAAATCGAGTTCTAATTCGATAAGAGTAATGAATGTCAGCAACTTAGATCTCAGATTCTTGATTTCTTGCGAAATTCCCCCTTTCATTTGCTTAAGCGCAATTTTGTGAGCAGCAGATGTTTCAGAAGCGATTAAATCGGCAACAGCCTCGGCCTGAGATAAATCCATTTTACCATTCAGAAATGCCCGTTGGGTAAACTCGCCAGCCTTAGCCATTCTTGCCCCATTGGCAAGCAATAGTTGAAGAATTTGCTGCTGAATAAACACCGAACCATGGCACGATATTTCAACAACATCTTCTCCGGTAAAGGAACGCGGAGCCCGGAACAAGGCTAGCACAACGTCGTCAATTATCTCCGAATGGTCTACAATTTGCCCAAAATGAAGAGTATTCGCAGCCTGATCTGCTATCTTTTTACTCTTTATTACCGACTGAAAAACGGAATCGGCAATAGTTAACGCTTCTTTTCCAGAAAGCCTTATCGTGGCAATAGCGCCCATTCCCGGGGCAGTGGCAATAGCACATATCGTGTTTTGATCTATCATTTTCAATTCTTATTTCTAGCAAAAATAGTAAACCACTTTCGATAATATACATGTTACTCCAAAAATGGCAAGAAAGAAACGAAACACATTCTGCACACATCTTTTTTGCCTTATCTTTACCAAAGGAAAAATCATTTAACCCTTTTCAATTTACTATGGAACTTGTCAGCATTATCATTCCTTGTTACAATCATGCAGTGTTTCTCGAAGAGACCTTGCGTTCAGCCTTGGCTTCGACTTATGCTCCAATTGAAATTATCATTGTAAACGATGGTTCAACAGACAATTCTGAAGAAATGGCGTTAAAATATAGCCGCGAGTTTTCAAATATTTTTTACATCAGCCAAACAAACCAAGGACCGGCAGCCGCAAGAAACAACGGAATACGTTCAGCCAAAGGAAAATACATTTTACCTCTTGATGCTGATGACCTGATTTCGAGCAATTATATAGAAGAAGCTGTTGCAACTTTCGAAAGAGATAAAAGAATTAAAGTTGTTTATTGTAATGCAGAATTTTTTGGTGAAAAGAGACAACAGTGGACACTCCCCAACTTCTCTCATAAACTGTTAGCCCGTGAAAACATGATTTTTGCTACAGCAATGTACCGAAAATCAGACTGGGAAAAAATTGGAGGGTACGACGAACGAATGACCTGGGGGTGGGAAGACTGGGAATTTTGGATTTCCATGCTGAAAGATGGAGGAAATGCTGTAAAACTTCCAATCACCGGTTTTTTTTACCGGGTTAGAAAAGGCTCACGCCGAAAAAGCACGAATCGCGAAGCCAAACGAAAAACAGTCGCATTAATCAATGAGAAACATCTTGATTTTGAGAAAAAATACCTGCACGGTCCTTTACACATCAACCGATCATGGTCTGCCACAATCAACAAAATAGCAAATTTCGCACGGAGTATTTGGCATTGAGATTTAGAGTTTATGGGTAAAAAATTCAAATAATACGGACTAAAAACAGCCTATTGAGGCAAAAAAGGCCTTCCAAATTTCCGGTTTTCCATAATTTATTACATTTGTCGCTCAAGTTAATTTTAAACCATATAATTATGAAGCTACTTGAAGGAAAAACAGCCATAATAACCGGAGCTACCCGTGGAATAGGCAAAGCAATTGCTTTACGTTTTGCTCAGGAAGGATGCAATATTGCCTTTACCGACCTGTTTGAGGACGAAAACATGAAAGCCACCGAAGCTGAAATTGCAAAATTTGGTGTCAAAGTAAAAGGGTATGCATCGAACGCCGCTAAATTTGATGATACTCAGAATGTTGTTGCCAATATAGCCAACGATTTTGGCCGGGTCGACATACTTGTAAACAACGCAGGGATCACTAAAGACGGCGCGTTAAAGCGAATGACCGAAGACCAATGGGACGCCGTTATCGCGGTAAACCTGAAATCGGTTTTCAACTTTACAAAAGCCGTTCAACCCATCATGTGGAAACAAGGCATCGGAAGTATTATCAACATGAGTTCTGTTGTGGGCGTTTCAGGCAATGCTAACCAGATAAACTACTCATCGTCGAAAGCCGGGATCATAGGTTTTACCAAATCGGCAGCAAAAGAATTTGGAGCGCGAAATATCCGCTGTAATGCCGTTGCACCAGGGTTTATCATTACCGAAATGACTGGTCAGCTTCCTGAAGAAGTCAGAAAAGCCTGGGAATCAGGAATTCCATTAAAGAGGGGAGGAGAGCCCGACGAAGTTGCGAAGGTGTGCCTTTTCCTTGGATCTGATCTTTCTTCGTATGTAAGCGGACAAGTAATAAATGTTTGTGGTGCTATGAATACTTAAATCAACCCTTTATATTTGTAACCCCGCAATAACCCTGCGGGGTTTTTTTATGAGCAGATTTACACTTTTTTGCGGACTCACTACTGTTGATATTCAGCATTTTGTAGATGAATTCCCAAATTCAAACCAAAAAATAAAAACAAGCGAACCCGAAATTTGCGTAGGCGGGCCTGCTGCAAATGCCGCTATAACACACTCTTTTCTTGGAGCTAATACTCATTTTGCTTCAGTTGTTGGAAAAAATTCGTTTACCAGTTTTGTTTATGATGATTTTTTACAAAATCGGGTAAAAATTATAGACTTCGCTGAAAACGAACGTTGTACTCCCGTAGTTGCGTCAATAATAACCACCGTAAAAAATGGTGACCGGGCTGTAATTTCACATCTGCCCAAATTAATCGTTCCCTCAAAAAAACTAACCCAAAGTATCGATTTCTCCCAATGTAACATGGTGGTAATCGATGGCTTTTACCCTGAAATAACGATGGAAATTTGCGATGAAGCAAAAAAGCATGCTGTTCCGGTTATATTCGACGGAGGAAGTTGGAAACCACATACAAACAATATCTTACAATATGTTGATATTGCCATTTGTTCTGAGCAGTTCATGCCGCCCTCTTGTTCAAACCTACATGATGTATTCAATTTCTTAAGAGATACTGGCGTTGAAAAAATAGCCATTACCCGTGGCGAGAAAAGTATTTTGTGGAAAGACCAACATCTTGAAGGAACAATTGAAATAGAAAACCTGAATGCCATTGATTCGCTCGGAGCAGGAGATGTTTTTCATGGTGCGTTTGCATACTTTTATGGACTCGGAAATAATTTTCAGTCAGCGCTGAAGTTTTCAGCCAGTATCGCCTCTTTTTCTACAAAATATAAAGGAACTAGGTCGTGGATGGGACATTATCAGTCTGTCTGTCGAAATGAAAAAATATAGCAACAAAGAAATCAACAACAAATTGATTTTTATTGAAGAAAAAATCCAATAATACAGGCTTTTTTGTAATTTGATCACTTGCAACGGAACAGCAACAATGAAAAAAAACAAACTGCTTTCTCAATTAAACATCTTTCATTTCTCTCTTTCAGGGATCATAATCTTCGTATTGCTGTTCACAATCATGCTGTTGAATTATTGGCAATCAGCTAAATATTCGGCAATTGAAACAAAAGAAAATTTCGAAAAGACTGCCTCTATCATTTCTTCTAAACTAATTGAAATTGAGAAAATTGCACAAAATTATCAGTTAAGTTCGTTCTCAAAAGAAGAAAGGGAAAGCAACATATTACCAAACGTCATTGATTTTATTCTGATTGAAGAAAACGGCAAAATTGCCCTCACCAAAGAACAAGAAGCTAAGCTTGATATTTCAAGGATTGTATTGGCGAATAAACTCTCTGTCTTTAACCGTTCCGACTCAACAACTACCCCTTGCATGATCACAAAAAACCAAAGGGGCCAAACAATATTTATCATTTTTAAAAGTGACTGGCTAAATGAATATGCCAATTATCCGGGGGTTTCAGCGCAATCTGTTTTTATACTTTTTGACTATAACGCTAAGCAAATCAATTCGTCTAATACTGAACTGCAATTCAGTGATCAGTTTATTAACAAACTGTCAGAACATATTCAAAAGGTTGACAACGACAAAAAAGAAACGATCATTTCTTATAAATACCCAATAGAGAATGGCAAAAAGCCTGTAAATATTTACATGCAATTGACAGATTATCAAGGATGTGCCCTTACATTTGTGAATTTCAACCAAGGTATCAGACCGTACACATCATCTATTGCCATTTTACTGCTCGGATTAGGGTTATTCATAGCCGTAAGTATTTTAATTGCATACATTAACAACCTGTTTACCAAGCCCCTCTCACAAATAACAGCTTCAATAACTCAAAACAGTAAATATTACGCAACCGACAACCATGAAGAAAGTGATTACGAACTAATTAGTAAATATATAAGCTACCTGGAGAATCAAAATTCAATTTACGAAAAGAAATTCGAAAGCATAAAAAACGAAAATAAAAACCTAGAAAACGATCTAAAACTAGCTAATAGACTTCAAAAGAACTTATTGCCAGCCAACAGTCAATTGCTTTCAGACAGAAAAGAATTTGATATTTACGCTTATACAGAATCCGCATTTAAAGTAGGGGGTGACCTTTTTGATTGCTTTATGATTGATAATGACCACCTGTTAGTTGCCGTTGCCGATGTTGCAGGAAAAGGGATAGCCGCCTCGTTATACATGATTTATACCCATACCACACTCAGAGCTGTTGTAAAACCAGGCCTCGATATTAAAGAAATTATCCAACGACTAAACAATCAACTTATTGAAGAAAACGTAAGCGATATGTTTGTAACCATTTTTGCCGGAATCCTAACACTGTCAACCGGTGAATTTGAATACTGCAATGCAGCCCACAATGCACCATGTTTGATTACCTTCACTGGCAGTGTTAATGAATTACCTGAAATTCACGGCATTCCATTGGGCATATATCCTAACCGAAACTATCTTTCGTCGAAAATTGAATTAAATTATGGTGACCAAATTTTTATTTATACTGATGGCCTTACCGATACAGTTGATGAAAATGACGTGAAATTTACCCTCGACGTACTAAAGTACAATCTTATGGGAGCATGGTTCTTAAGCCCGGCAGAAGTAATTGAGCGCGTTAAAAGCAGTGTTGAATACTTTAGAGGCAACAATGCCCCGGTCGACGATATTACAATTATGTCGTTAAAATATACCCTTGAAAAAAAGTAAACCCGGCATTAACCGGGCTTACTTAATATTTGAATCAATCTTTACTTCTGAATTGAAATCCGTATCTTTTCTTTCTTGGCATCAAATCCTATAGAAATGGTATTTCCTTCGGATACCTCGGCTCGCAAGATAGCTTCAGCCATTTCATCTTCAAGATATTTCTGGATAGCTCTTTTAAGCGGGCGAGCCCCATACTGAGGATCGTAACCTTTCTGAGCAATAAAAGTTTTAGCTGTCGCCGAAATCTTCAAATTGTAATTCAAGTTCTTCACCCGCTCGAACAATCCCTTCAGTTCGATATCTATAATTTTATTTATATCCTTCTCTGTCAATGGATTAAACATGATCACATCATCAATCCTGTTCAGGAACTCAGGGGCAAATGCCTTTTTTAATGCCTTTTGAATTACGAAAGATGAATGATCGGGATCAGCAGTTACATCTCCAGCAGGTGCAGTAAATCCAACCCCACGACCAAACTCTGACAACTGGCGCGAACCGATATTCGAAGTCATTATAATAATTGTATTCTTGAAATCAATACGACGCCCCAAGCTATCTGTTAACCTGCCTTCATCGATCACCTGCAGCAAGAGATGGAAAACATCAGGATGAGCCTTTTCTATTTCATCGAGCAAAACCACCGAATAGGGTTTGCGTCGTACTTTTTCAGTAAGTTGTCCGCCTTCTTCATAACCAACATATCCCGGAGGCGCACCCACCAAGCGCGATACCGCAAATTTCTCCATGTATTCACTCATGTCAACACGGATCAGAGCATCAGACGAATCAAACAGATACTGGGCTAAAACTTTAGCCAACTGAGTTTTTCCAACACCAGTAGGGCCGAGGAATATAAAAGATCCAATCGGCTTGTTAGGATCTTTTAACCCAGCACGGTTTCGCTGGATTGCCTTCACAATTTTTTCTATCGCAGCATCCTGTCCAACCACCGAACCTTTTAAATCGTTATACATGGTGAGAAGTTTCTTACTTTCAGCCTGAGCAACACGCTGCACAGGAATACCCGACATCATAGCCACTACTTCGGCAACTTTGTCTTCTGTAACCACTTCCCGGTGGTTTACTAATTCGCGCTCCCAGTCTTCCTTTTCTCGCTCAAGAAGCTGCATCAAGTTTTTTTCCTTATCCCTGAAACTGGCAGCAAGTTCAAAATTCTGGCTTTTTACTGCCTGTATTTTTTCCTCGCGGGTTTGTTCAATCTTTTCTTCCAGTTTGATTATTTTCTCAGGAACATTAATGTTGGCTATATGAACACGTGAACCCGCTTCGTCGAGGGCATCAATTGCCTTATCGGGCAAATGCCTGTCGCTAATATATCTTGCAGTAAGCGAAACACATGCACTGATAGCCTCCGGGGTATATAACACGTTATGATGGTCTTCATACCGGGCTTTTATATTATTAAGAATCTGAACGGTTTCTTCAGGAGTGGTTGGATCGACCATCACTTTCTGAAAACGACGTTCAAGAGCCCCGTCTTTTTCAATATTTTGCCGGTACTCATCGAGAGTAGTTGCTCCAATGCACTGAATATCACCCCGGGCAAGGGCAGGTTTCAACATATTGGCCGCGTCGAGCGAACCAGTTGCACCCCCGGCACCAACAATAGTATGTATTTCGTCAATAAAAAGAATCACATTGTTTACTTTGGCTAACTCATTAAGAATGGCCTTCATACGCTCTTCAAACTGCCCCCTGTACTTAGTCCCGGCAACAATAGATGCCAAATCGAGCGAAACCACACGCTTGTCGAATAAAACCCTGGATACTTTCTTTTCAATAATCCTGATTGCAAGTCCCTCTGCAATAGCCGATTTCCCTACGCCTGGTTCCCCAATTAATATCGGGTTGTTCTTTTTACGCCGGCTAAGGATCTGCGCAATTCGCTCAATTTCTTTGTCGCGACCAACAATAGGGTCAAGGCTACCTTCTTCGGCTGCTTTGGTAATATCAATACCAAAATTATCGAGTACCGGAGTCTCCGACTTACCTACAGCCGACTGTGAAGAAGATCCCTGCGATGGTTTATGTTGAAAAAAATCGTTTGAATCGTCTTCGTTTTCATTGGGCATATCCGATCTTGCTTCAGTTTTGCGTTGGGTATATGCCTCCATCTCTGATTTTATAATTTGATAACTAATATTATTATCTGTCAATATTTTAGAAAGAAATGTTTTTTCATCCTTTAGCAAAGCAAGAAGTAAATGACCAGTATTGACCGCAGCATTTCCCATTGACCGGGCTTCAAGATAAACCAGTTTTAATGTCTTTTCTGTAGTTTTCAACAACTGTATTGAAGCCCCCGAATCAAGAATCTGGTCCTCTTTAATTTCCGCTTCAATTGATTTTTTCAATTCATAGAAATCAACGCCAAGACCATGCAGTATTTCGATGGCTACACCTTCACCGTCGCGCAAAATACCAAGAAAAATGTGCTCAGGCCCAATGAAATCATTGCCCATACGTATTGCCTCTTCTCGGCTATATGATAATACATCCCTTAATTTTGGAGAAAATTTTGAGTCCATATATTCTTTAACAATATTTGTTTTTACAATTGAGTCACTAATATACACTATTTTCAAAATAGAATCTTTCAGCAAAGACCAATTAAATAGCAATTGTTGAAAGATTGGTAAAGTATGTTAATATTTTCGACAATTGGCAACAAGAATCTACTGTTTAGTCACGGTATTTTTGTATTTTTAACCGCTTTTTTTGAGACTTACGAAACACTATTAAAATGTCTGAAAACGAAAGAATTTTAAAGATCAACATTGAGGAGCAAATGAAATCTGCTTACATCGACTATTCGATGTCAGTTATCGTTTCTCGTGCTTTACCCGATGTTAGAGATGGATTAAAACCTGTTCACCGCCGTGTTTTATTCGGAATGAGCGAACTGGGAGTTCTGTCAAACCGCCCATATAAGAAGTCGGCCAGGATAGTTGGTGAAGTTATGGGTAAATATCACCCACATGGTGATTCATCAGTGTATATGACCATGGTGCGTTTAGCCCAGAATTGGTCACTAAGGTACCCGTTGGTCGACGGGCAGGGAAACTTCGGATCAGTTGATGGCGACAGTCCAGCTGCTATGCGTTACACCGAAGCTCGCTTATCTAAAATTGCCGAAGAAACGCTCCAAGACCTCGAAAAAAATACAGTTGACTTTCAACCTAATTTCGATGAATCCCTCAAAGAACCGACAGTTCTGCCAACGCGTATACCTAACTTGCTGGTGAACGGAGCTTCGGGTATTGCTGTTGGGATGGCTACCAATATGCCACCTCACAACCTTATCGATACCATAGATGCAATTAATGCCTACATAGATAACAGCGAAATCGAAATCGATGACCTGATCGAAATTATCAAGGCCCCTGATTTTCCTACCGGAGGTATTATATATGGATATCAAGGAGTTAAGGAATCGTATCAAACCGGTCGTGGACGTATTATTATGCGTGGCAAAGCCAACATCGAAACTCATGGCAACGGACGGGAAAAAATCATCATTTCCGAAATTCCTTACATGGTCAATAAAGCAGAATTGATCATGAAAATTGCAGAGCTGGTCAATGAAAAGAAAATCGAAGGCATCTCTAACGTAAACGACGAGTCTGACAGGAGCGGTATGCGCATCGTTGTCGATTTGAAAAAAGATGAGATTGCCAATGTTGTGCTCAACAAACTTTATAAATACACAGCCCTGCAATCATCTTTCAGTGTTAACAACATTGTTTTGGTTAAAGGACGCCCAAGATTACTGAATCTCAAACAACTCATAAAATATTTCGTTGAACACCGCCTCGATGTAGTAACCCGCCGCACTCAGTTCGAACTCGATCAGGCTGAAAAAAGAGCTCACATCTTGTTGGGACTCATCATTGCCAGCGATAATATCGACGAAGTAATCAGCATTATCCGTTCTTCGAACAACCCAGATGAAGCAAGGGAAGGGTTAATGGCCAGATTCGAACTCTCTGACATACAGGCACGTGCAATTGTTGAAATGAGACTTCGCCAACTCACCGGCCTGGAACAGGAAAAGCTTCGCGCTGAATACGAAGAACTTCTTAAACTGATCGAGCGCCTGAAAGAAATTCTTGCTGATGTTTCGCTCCGTATGAATATTATAAAGGAAGAACTCAACGAATTAAAAGAAGCTTATCCAGAAGGACGAAGGACTGAAATTGTGCCAAATGCCGAAGAATTCAACCCTGAAGACTTTTATGCCGATGAAGAAATGGTAATAACTATTTCACATTTAGGCTACATTAAACGTACCTCGTTGTCCGAATTCAAGACACAGGGTAGGGGTGGGGTTGGCTCTCGTGGTGGCGCTACCCGCGATGAAGATTTCCTTGAACACATGTTTGTGGCTACCATGCACAATACCTTACTGCTGTTTACTGAAAAAGGCAAGTGCTTCTGGCTCAAGGTTTATCAAGTTCCTGAAGGATCAAGAAATTCAAAGGGCCGCGCAATACAAAACCTGCTGAACATTGAATCAGATGATAAAGTAATGGCATACATCAATGTGCTGACACTCGACGATGCCGATTATATCAATAGCAATAATATTATATTGTGTACAAAGAATGGTATAATCAAGAAAACATTACTTGAAGCATATTCTCGTCCTCGTCAGAATGGTGTAAATGCAATTACGATTAGAGAAGGTGACCAACTTCTTGAGGCCAAACTTACCAATGGCAGTCACGAAATAATGCTGGCTGTGAAATCGGGAAAGGCAATCAGGTTTAACGAAAATACCGTTCGAGCTATAGGCCGTACTGCTTCTGGTGTTCGCGGAGTTAACCTGGCTGAGGGCGATGAAGTAATTGGCATGATATGTGTTGAAAACGAGTCGGAAGACGTAATGGTAGTTTCAGAAAACGGGTACGGAAAACGTTCAAAAATTGAAGATTACCGAATTACAAACAGAGGAGGAAAAGGGGTTAAAACCATAAACATTACCGAAAAAACTGGTAAACTGGTAGCCATTAAGAGCGTAACTGACAGCGATGATCTGATGATTATTACTGCCGACGGGATTACCATTCGAATGGCCGTTAATTCAGTAAGACTTATGGGACGTACAGCACAAGGCGTAAAACTCATCAACCTTAGAGAAAATTCGACCATTGCATCGGTTGCCAGTGTTTCTAAAAACGAAGAAAACGAAGATGTAGAAGGTGCTGATCAACCAAGTGATTACGAAACAGATAATGATACTGAAGCCTCGGCTGAAGAATAATAGAAAACAAATAATTATCGTAATTTTGAAAGTTTAATTGAAACAATACAACTATGAGAAGAATTACAACATTATTCATCTTTTTGTTATTTGTAACCTCAGTTTTTGCACAACGGGCAAAAGTGACCAGTGCATTGAGTTACAAAGAATCGGGAGAGATACTAAAAGCCTACCAAACCATACAGGAGGCGATTGACCCGAGCAACGAAAAAACAGCAAAGAGTATTACCTGGCCAAGAACATGGGAAGTTCGCGGACTTATCCTACAAGATGCTCACAAAAAGGGCGTATCTGGTCTTGTTGATGAACCACTTTTCGAAGCGTATGATTCGTATATGAAGGCAATCGAATACGACGTGGACGGCAAGTTATCGAAAAGTCTTGTAATTGACCTAACCTTTTTGCAAACCGACTTATCCAACTATGCAATAACTAGTTACGAAAAGAACGATTTCAAAAAATCGCTCAAATGTTTCGAATTGCACTTGGCTATTACAAATAACCCGATTATGAAACCCAAAAGTGGTATCGTAGCTGTTGATACAGTAATAATGTACAACGCAGGTTTGGCTGCATTTAAAGCAAAAGAATGGGACAAAGCTATTAGCTTCTTTAACAAAACTTCGGAATATAATTACAATGGGTCAGCTAGTTGCAACTTTGCAATTAAATCGTACCTTGAAAAAGGCGATACACTTAACTATTTGAATGCATTAAAAAAAGGATTTGAAAAATATCCAAACGACGAGCCATTACTTGTTGAGCTTATCAACTTTTACATAAGCCGTGGTAAATCAGAAGATGCAATTAAATATATCGATTTAGCTATTTCGGAAAAGCCGACTAATGCAACTCTTTATACTGCAAAAGGTTCCATGCTTGAAAAAATGGGAAGGCCCGATGAAGCCATTAACATGTATAAAGATGCTATCAAAGTCGACAGCTCATTATTTACTCCATATTACAACATCAGCGTAATTCATTATAATCGTGGCGTTGAAGTTATTAATACAGCTAACCAATTGCCTCCAAGTCAATCGGAAAAATATGAAGCTGAGATATTAAAAGCTAATGAACACTTCAGACAATCATTACCTTATATTGAAAAAGCATATTCAATTGACTCATCAGAAGTTGCTATTCTTGAATCACTTAAAACTATTTATTATCGTTTACAAATGAACGATAAATACATGGAAGTGAACAAAAAGATTCAGGAACTCAAGAAATAATAAAAAAATAACCGGATGAATAATCCGGTTATTTTATGCATATTATATTTAACATAATATCAATTATAAGACAAACATGTTATTTTATAACTATACAGTAATTGTGCGCTTTATGTAGTCTGAATAATCTTTTAAAATAGGTTTATAATCACAATGGAATAATGAACTTGAAATCATGAAATCAGCAGTTGAACGATTAGTTGCCGTTGGAATATTATATAACGCACTAATCCGAAGCAAAGCCTTAACATCAACGTCGTGTGGCTGCGGTTGCATCGGATCCCAAAAGAAAATCAACACATCAACTTTATTTTCGGCTATCATTGCACCAAGTTGCTGATCGCCTCCAAGTGGTCCTGATTTTAATTTATTAATAACTGGCGGAATGATATCATTTTCCTTACATTTTTCAACTAATACCTGTTCAACCATCGAACCTGTAGTTCCTGTGCAAACTAAACTATGAGGTGCAAGTTCTTTCCAGTTATATGCAGCCCATTCAACCATATCGGCTTTACGGTTATCGTGAGCAACTATGGCTATTACTTTTTTCTTTTTATTAAATTCACTCATTTGGTTAAGAATCTTTGTATGTATTTTTTTGTTAAATATCTAAACGTAGTTTTATCTGTAATATATTTATTATCAATAACATATTTATCATATTTTTCCAAATCATTTATAAATAATATGTCTTTCAACATATCGGTATATCTTTCCCCCTTTATAGAGTAATTGTCCAGTTCGTCGATAAGCTGATAAACATTGGCTCCCTCTGCCCTCTTTTTTCTAAAATTATGATAAACTTTATTATTGCCTATCGTAAAATAATAATGCTTTACCGACTCTTCCACTGACTCGTATTTCTGCATATACGACCTCTTTTTGCCCTTAACAGATAACGAATTACGTTTAGTTGGAGAAGTAATTCCAAATAAATTATTTCCCTCTACAGCAAATCTTGATTGTCCCCAACCCGACTCTAAAGCCGCCTGAGCAAGGACTAAGCTAACCGGATGCAATTTAACCCTTTCAGGTAGATTTAGACAACTATCAACGTTATATTTTATTACCAAACTATCGATATAATATTGTTCGCGTTCCGATAACTGTTTATTAAGCTTTAACTTATCTAGTATTGATATTATCTTTTCATATTTTAATTGTTCGTTAAACTGTACAATTACTCAAGTTTCGCAGCAGGCTAAATAGTTAAAAAACAAGACAAAGAGATAAAAAAAGCAGCACGGATATTTGGCTAATAATCTAAATATTAGTATATTAGCAAAGTTTCCACACACAAATAACCATGCTGCACGGTAAAGATATAAATAAGGTTTCAGAATTAAAAAACGGTTTTACCCCCAGGTGGGTCGAACCCGATTTTATTTCCAGTTCATTGAAATGTTTTTCATTTTCGGAGCTCTGCAAAGTTGTCGCCGATCTTAAGGTAAAAGGATATGGCTTCGAGTTTGTGATGACCGTCCTGCTCTCGATGCCCTTCATTGCGGCCAGCAGTGTCAACTCGATGTTGAACGGGTGCGTGCAGCACCATATCGTTGCGGGCAAGGATACGTTCTACCGCTTAAAGAACAACCGGTCAATCTGTTGGCGGATGTTGCTATGGTCTTTTGCGGCCAAGTTCAAAACACTGGCTGACAGCTGTTTGGACAACACCGACAAGCCTAGGTGCATGGTTTTCGACGACACCCTGCTGCCAAAAACGGGCAAGGCCATCGAAATGGTGTCAAGGGTTTACGACCATGTCGCGCAGCGGTATGTCTTGGGTATCAGGCTACTGCTGATGGGGTGCTGGGACGGTGTTTCGTTCATCCCCCTCGATTTCTCGCTGCACCGCGAAAAAGGGAAGAACAAAGAGAAGCCTTTTGGCTTGACAAAGAAGGAGTTGAAGAAGCAGCACAAAACAAAGAGGCAAAGCGGTTCGTTTTCCGACGAACGGGCAAAAGAGGCCGACATGTCAAAGATCGACTGCGCCATAAAGATGTTCCGAAGGGCAATAGCCCAAGGTTTTAAGGTCGATTACGTGCTGGTGGACAGTTGGTTCACCTGCGAGGCCTTTGTGAATGCCGTCCTTTCCGTCAAAAAGCAAACGGTGCACCTGATTGGCATGTACAAGACGGCAAAGACCCGGTTCCTTTACAATGGCGGCCACCTCACGCACAAAGAGATACGCAACATGCTCGGGAAACCGAAACGTTGCCGCAAACTGGGGTTTTACTACAACGAAGCATTGGTCCGCTTCAAGGGGAAGCCCATCAAGCTGTTCTTCAGCAAACAGGGGAAAAACGGGAAATGGAAAGTGTTCCTCTGCACCGATACGAAGCTGTCGTTCATCAAAATGATCGAAATTTACCAGGTGCGTTGGACCATAGAGGTTTTCTTTAAAGAATCGAAACAATTGCTGGGGCTTGGCCGTTGCCAGTCGAACTGTTTTGATGCACAGGTTGCCGAGACAACCATTACAATGGTACAGCACATCTTGTTGACCATGAGGTACAGGGTTGACAACTACGAATCGATGGCGGGGCTGTTCGCCCAAGAACGGGAAGCCACGGTGAAACAGCGGCTCGACGAGCGTTTGTGGGGCTTGTTCATCGAACTTGTAAGGACTATCACGGTACTGTTCGAGAATATTGACGAACAGGAACTGCTTGAAAAAATCTTCGAAGACGAAAGGGCTAGCCAAATGGTCAACCAAATACTAAGGAGCGACCCGTTCAAGGCCGAAATGGCTGCATGACGAAAATGGAAAACACAAAATACAGAAATACAGCAATATAAGTAATTACCAACTAATGCACATCGTTGGTGTTGAAAACTTTAAATGGATGTGCGAAACTTCAGTACAATTAAAATTGGAGATATATCCACCCGAATATTAAAGTGATCCATAGTCTTGCCTTTCATTTTCATTGAAGTATTTAATATTAATAGTCTATTATAAAATTAGACCTTTTTTAAATATTTTTAGGAAATAGCTACTTAGTTGTATTACATTCGTTAAGGAGAGCATAATGGTAATTTGCTAGCAAAAAACGCTTTTTTTATGCCTTAACTGGTTTAAAACAACTACCTTTGCCCCCGTTTAAAATTTTTCAACACAGTTATGTTATGGCAGAGAATAAAATAAATCTCTTTAATGAATTCCCTCCGGTGTCAACCACTGAATGGATGGCAAAAATAGAAGCCGATCTAAAAGGGAAAGATTTCGAGAAAACCCTGGTTTGGAAAACCAATGAAGGGTTTAGCGTTCGCCCGTTTTACCGGAGCGAAGACTTGGAGAAAGTAAGCTACCTCGACGCACTTCCCGGGCAATTTCCGTTTGTGCGCGGTGCTAAAACCAATGGTAACGAATGGTACATCCGTCAGGATATTCAGGTAACCACACCCGAAGATGCCAACAAAAAAGCCCTCGAAGTACTCAACAAAGGAGTCAACTCGCTGGGTTTTGTTTTTAAAGGCTGTGCCGAAGTGACCGTGGCTGACCTTGAAATTGTACTCAAAGACATTTGTCTCGATGCAATTGAGGTGAACCTTGTAAGCTGCTGCAAAAGCGTCTCGAATGCCAAAGCACTGGCAGCCTACATTACAAAAACCTATGGTGCCGACTCCAACGTGATTGCATCGGCTAAGGTTGACCCACTGGGTAGCTTAACCCGCAACGGCAGTTTCGATGAAGCAATCTATGCC
>Ga0209510_1001503_pt1 | contig 26241 bp, 31 predicted proteins | sample BiotimSIPDNA_FD_185749 | JGI IMG/M metagenome (GOLD analysis project Ga0209510, IMG submission 185749) | Anaerobic biogas reactor microbial communites from Washington, USA - Biogas_R1 time_0 SIP DNA (SPAdes) (version 2) | ecosystem: Engineered > Bioreactor > Anaerobic > Unclassified | place...
CATCGGTTTGGAAGCGGCGCAAAGCAATGTTCGCCAGTTGCTTGAGCGGGTTTGCCTGAAGGCGGGTCTCACGCAAAGCGATTTGGTTTGCGGATGTCTCGCCTCCGCAGGGCTGGGACGGCCAGAAGAACAAGGGGTCTTCCGAACCTTTTTGTCCTCTTTTCTGCCGTGTCCGGTGATGGTTTGCGGCGATGGCGAAGCCCTGCTTGCAGGAGCCTTACAGAGCCTGGAGGGCTATGCGCTTATCGCGGGGACGGGCTCCATCGCCTTGGGGCGGAATAAAGATGGCGGCTTGGTCCGGTCCGGAGGGCTGGGGCATATGCTGGGGGATGAGGGCTCCGCCTGTTGGATGGGCTGGGAAGCGGTGAGGCGCGGCTTTAAGAGTTTGGAGCAGCGCGACTTGCCCACCCGGATGCTGGACAGGCTGTTGGGTCACTTCGCCTTGCAATCGCAACATGAGCTGATCGACTGGTTCCACCAAAGGTTTGATAAAAGCAAGGTGGCAGCGGCTGCGCCGCTTGTTATTCAGGCTGCGGAGCAAAAGGATGCCTTAGCCATGGATATCGTTGATATAGCTTCGCTTAAGCTTTTCGAGTTGCTGCACAATGTACGCTTTCTTCTTCCGCTGTCAGAGCATCGCATCGCCCTGGCCGGGGGCATGCTGACACAGGAAAACCTGCTGCGCAGACGCCTGTTGGCCAGGATAGCGGAAGCCTGGCCCGATGCCAGAATAATCTTCGCCGGGCCAAACGACGCCACCGCAGGCGCGTGTCTGCTTGCCAATAGCCTGATTCGGGAATGCGGAGCGCGGGAGCGAGGCGAAAAAGCTGAGAGGCCCTGAAAGGGCCTCTCGCTTGCGAGCAAAGCGGACTTTGCGACGATGTGGCTAATCACTCAAGAAATGATAAAATGCACACCCCCCCTCCAATGTCAAACTATTTGAAGAGGGGGTGTGCAAAACGCTGGGAAGCGTTGATTTATCAAGGGAAATCGCAATGTCATGAGGTTTTGATATCCTGGGAAGTAAGGAGTTATGCCTACATAATGTTGCAAACCCTCAGGTAAAACTCGAAGCCACAGAAAAACTGCTTACCAAATTATAGCAAGTGTGACTATTACTGAGGTATTACTGAACATCAACTAAAATCCGCACCCAAACTATACTGAGAAGCTAGTCTCAATATTCGGATTTATGGAGCCCAAGAATATGTAGCTTCTTGAATCAAATATGATCCTCCAGACAGTTTGAGAATTATTCCTTCTTCAAGCTTTATCGAATATTTAGATTTTACTCTTGGGTTTTCCCAAAAAAACGACCCATCATTTCCCAAATCAAACTGCTCTTGATTGGCTCATAGTAAAATTGCAGAAATCCCGAACTCATCCTCTGATGCAAGTATAATCTTGAAAGTTCCGGGTTTCATGTGCTTACCAACATAGTACTGAACGTTTGGAATCTCTGAGTATCCCTCACCAAATTGGGATTTCAACTCAATCTCTATCCTATCTCGAAAACGACCAAACTGCCTATATCCATTGTAACTGCGATTTCGGACTGAGAAAGCGCGGCTAAGCCTTGTATGTGATGCGCAAATTCTTCTATCAGGTATTACGGATTAGACGATAAACAAATAGGGTATATGTAAACTGTAATCGACTTATGTCGGAAATGAGAGGAGAAAAACTATGGAAAACACAAGCACCGTTACCTACAACCGCATGCCGCTCATCGGGGATCCAGCGCCTTCCTTCACGGCTGTGACGACGCAGGGGACCATCAAATTCCCGGAGGACTATAAAGGGAAGTGGGTCATCCTGTTCTCTCATCCGGCGGACTTCACTCCCGTATGCACCACTGAATTCATGACCTTCGCTACCATGGCAGACGAGTTCAAGGCGATGAATACCGAACTGGTCGGTCTTTCCGTTGACTCACTGTATGCCCACATTGCCTGGCTTCGCAGGATCCAGGAACTGGAGTGGAAGGGCATGAAGAATGTGGAAGTCAAGTTCCCGCTGATCGAGGACATCCGCATGGAAGTCGCCAACAAGTATGGAATGATGCAACCCGGCCAGTCCAATACCCAGGCAGTCCGCGCCGTGTTCGTGATTGATCCGGAGAGCAAAATCCGCACTATCCTGTATTATCCCCTTTCCACCGGGCGCAACTTTGATGAGATCAAGCGCATCATCCAGGCGCTGCAAAAGGCTGATGCAGACAAAGTGGCGACACCCGCTGACTGGCGCCCTGGACAGGATGTCATCATCCCCACTGCCGGATCCTGCGGCACTGCCAAGGAGCGTATGGAGAGCAAGGATGAAGACAAGTATTGCCTGGATTGGTTTATGTGCTTCAAGAGAGAAAAGAAAGCGTAATCTTTCCATCATAAGGAGGGTCCGCTTTTGGGCCCTTCTTTTCTTTTATCTCACACCACGGTGTCATTCATTCCCGCGGTCTGATTTCTCAAGGACTATGGCTCTGCATAGCAGGTATGTGTAGCTGCAGTGTTTTTTTGCCCGAGCTCTTGACTGCACGAAAGGAATACTATATGTTGTGTTAGTCGCTTGGACAACCACAATATGTGCCGCTTATATTGGCGAGAAGGAAGATGCCAGGATGAAGATTGCCGGCTTGCAGAAACTAACCCTGTTGGACTATCCAGGCAAAGTGGCGTGCTCAATGTTTACCCCTGGATGCAACTACCGCTGTCCCTTCTGTCACAACGCCGCGTTGGTTCTGCCGGAACGGCCGCGAGGAGAGATACATGGGGGTGACGTGCTCGCTTTCCTCAGGAAGCGTGTCGGAATGCTGGACGGGGTGTGCGTCAGCGGAGGGGAGCCCCTGCTGCAGGCGGGCCTGACAGACTTTCTCAGGGAGGTCAAGGCATTGGGCTACGCTGTCAAACTGGATACCAATGGCAGCAATCCAGCCCTTCTGGGCTTGTTGATAGATGAAGGTCTGCTGGACTACGCCGCGATGGATATCAAGAACAATCTTTCGAAATATTGCGAAACGGCCGGCGTACCTGGGTTGGACTTGGACACAGTGGTCCAGAGTGCGGAGTTGCTGATGCAGGAGCGGATTCCTTTCGAGTTCCGCACTACCCTCGTCCGGGAGTTCCATACCCGGGAAGACGTCCTGGAAATCGGCAGGTGGCTGCAAGGCGCGCCGCGCTACTTCCTCCAGCATTTTGTCGATTCCGGGGACCTATTGAGCGGGGGCCTGCACCCCGTGGAGGAGGATGAGATGCGGGTTATGGCTGACATCCTCCGTTCCTATGTCAAGGAAGTTGAACTCAGGGGCATTTAGCATTTCAACAATGTCAAAGGAGACGAAGAGATGTACCAGGTCAGGAAGCGCAACGGCGGGACGGCGTCATTTGATATCGCGAAGATAGCCGGCGCCATCAAAAAGGCATTTGATGCGGTGGAGAGACACTATACAGACAATGTAATCGATTTCCTCGCGCTGAAGGTGACCGCCGACTTCAACGAGAAGATCAGCGATGGACTGATCAACGTTGAGGACATCCAGGACAGCGTGGAAAGCGTGCTATCCCAGGCTGGTTACGCGGATGTGGCCAAGGCCTACATCCTGTACCGCAAGCAGCGGGAAAAGCTGCGCATGATGAAATCGACTTACCTGGACTATCGGGACATCGTCAACAGCTATGTCAATGTGACGGATTGGCGCGTGAAGGAAAACAGCACCGTCACCTACTCGGTGGGCGGCCTTATCCTCTCAAACTCAGGCGCCATCACCGCCAACTACTGGCTCAGTGAGATCTATGACGAGGAAATCGCCAATGCCCATCGCAATGCCGATATCCACCTGCACGACCTGAGCATGCTGACAGGCTACTGCGCAGGCTGGTCGCTCAAGCAGCTCATTAAGGAGGGCCTGGGCGGCATTCCGGGGAAGATCAGCAGCAAGCCGGCAAAGCACCTGGCGACGCTGTGCAACCAGATGGTCAATTTTCTGGGCATCATGCAAAACGAGTGGGCAGGCGCGCAGGCCTTCTCCTCCTTTGACACCTACCTTGCCCCCTTTGTAAAGGCGGACAGCCTGAGCTTTGAAGAGGTGAAGAAGGCCGTCGAGTCCTTCATCTTCGGTGTGAACACCCCCAGCCGCTGGGGCACGCAAGCGCCGTTCTCGAATATCACGCTGGACTGGACCGTACCGCCGGATCTGGCGGAGCTTCCCTGCATCGTGGGCGGTTTGGAGCAGGGCTACTGCTACAAGGACTGCAAGCCCGAGATGGACATGATCAACCGGGCCTTCATCGAGATCATGATCGAGGGCGACGCGGACGGCCGCGGCTTCCAGTACCCCATCCCCACTTACTCCATCACCTGCGACTTTGACTGGTCGGAGACCGAGAACAACCGGCTGCTGTTCGAGATGACCAGTAAGTACGGCACACCCTACTTCAGCAACTATATCAACTCCGACATGGAGCCCAGCGACGTGCGCAGCATGTGCTGCCGCCTGCGGCTGGATCTTCGGGAGCTGCGCAAGAAATCTGGCGGGTTCTTCGGCAGCGGTGAGTCCACCGGCTCTATGGGCGTGGTCACCATCAACATGCCGCGCATCGCCTTCCTGGCGGCGGACGAGGCGGACTTCTACCGCCGCCTGGACCGACTGATGGATATCTCCGCACGCTCCCTGAAGGTAAAGCGCGACGTCATCTCCAAACTGCTCCAGGAGGGGCTCTACCCCTACACCCGTCACTACCTGGGCAGTTTTGACAACCACTTCTCCACCATCGGCCTGGTAGGCATGAACGAGGCGGCGCTCAACGCCAAGTGGGTTGGGCAGGACATGACCCATGAAGCAGCGCAGCGCTTCACAGCCGAGGTACTGGACCACATGCGGGATCGCCTGCGCGATTACCAGGAGAAGTATGGCGACCTGTACAACCTGGAAGCTACCCCGGCAGAGTCGACTGCCTACCGGCTGGCCAAACACGACGTGAAGCGCTTTCCCGGCATCATCACGGCAGCTCAGGACGGCGGCACGCCTTACTACACGAATTCCTCCCACCTGCCGGTGGGCTTCACGGAGGACGTGTTCTCCGCCCTGGACATTCAGGACGCCCTGCAGACCAAGTACACCTCCGGAACGGTGTTCCACGCCTTCCTGGGAGAAAAGCTGCCCGGCTGGAAGGCAGCGGCCGCACTGGTCAGGAAAATTGCCGAGAACTATTCTTTGCCCTACTACACCCTCTCGCCCACCTATTCGGTGTGCAAAGAGCACGGCTACCTTGCCGGAGAGCAGTTCACCTGCGGCAAATGCGGCAAACCCGCCGAGGTCTATAGCCGCATCACCGGGTATTATCGCCCAGTACAGAACTGGAACGCCGGGAAAACCCAGGAGTTCAAGGAACGCAGGGAGTACGCCCCTGCGGTGTCCGGGTTCGACTTTGCCGGGACTCCTGTGTCCTCCCCCGACACCAAAGCGCCAGATATGGAAGTGGCGACAGGAGGCGAACTGCTGCTTTTCGTCACCGCGACCTGCCCCAACTGCCGGGCGGCCACCATGCTGCTGGACAAGGCAGGTGTCGTCTACCGGAAGCTGTACGCGGTGGAAAACAAGGAGCTAGCTATACAATATGGCATCAAGCAAGCGCCCACCTTGGTCGCTGTGCAGGGTGATGTCGTTCAGCAGCATGTGGGTGTTGCCGACATCAAGCGCTACCTGCAGGCGCAGACCGTCACAGCGTGACCTGAAGAGGAGTTCAGCCCTTGCATGACATCGTGATCATCGGCGGCGGTCCGGCCGGCATGACCGCCGCGCTCTACGCGCTCCGGGCGGGCAAGTCCGTCCTAATGCTGGAGAAAAACGTCTTTGGCGGGCAGATCGCCTATTCCCCGAAAGTGGAAAATTTCCCCGGCACAGACAGCATGTCCGGCAGTGACTTCGCCGACCGACTCTTCAGCCAGGTGATCAACCTTGGCGCGGAGTTTGATATCGCGGCTGTCACCGATGTGGAGGACCTTGGCACCCATAAAGCTGTACGGACAGACGATGGGGCGGTAATCGAGTCCCGCAGCGTGATCATCGCGGCGGGGGTGAAGCACCGCATGCTCGGGGCGCCGGGCGAAGTGGAACTGGCCGGGAAGGGCATCTGCTACTGCGCGGTGTGCGACGGTGACTTTTACCGCGGCAAAAAGGTGGCCATGATAGGCGGTGGGAACACCGCGCTGCAGGAGGCAATCTTTCTTGCGGACATCTGCAACCATGTTACTGTCATCCAAAATCTGGACTTCTTTACCGGCGAGGAACGGCTGGCTCGGTCGCTGCAGGGGCGAAAGAATGTCTCCTGCATCTTTGGGGCACAGGTCACCTCTATCCACGGCGGGGATGGCGGCCTCTGCCATGTGAGGGTATGCAAGGAAGCGTCCGGAGAAGAACTACGCATTCTGGTCGAGGGTTTGTTCATCGCCATCGGCCTTGAACCGGAGAACGGTCCTTTCGCCGGCGTTGCCCGGCTAAACGAGAACGGCTACATTGATGCCGATGAAGCCTGCCTGACGGACACACCGGGGGTGTTCGTTGCCGGGGATTGCCGGAGCAAACGCATCCGCCAACTGACCACTGCCGCGGCGGACGGCACTGTTGCTGCATTGGCTGCCCTGAGTTACCTGGCCTGAGTGATTGCGGATAAAGAGATTCGGGATTAGGCGTATGGACGAGTGGATGCATTTGGAGCCCTTCGCTTCCAATTGAATAAACGCGCATGATTAATAGCCTCGAAAATATTCTTTAGATATTCTTTCCTGGATATTGACATATGCCGGATACCTGCTATGATGAGGGTGGTAGCTGACATATGTCAGTAACAATCTCAAGATCAGCCATTGCAGGCTGAGAGGCAGGACATAAGGAGGTCAACATGCCAGGATTGAATGGAACAGGACCCGCAGGCGCGGGAAGCATGACAGGGCGGGGATTGGGTCCCTGCGGCAGCGGTGAGGGTATCCCTGCCAAAGAATTCTACGGACGCGGGATGGGACATCCCCTGGGAGCGCGCTTCGGCCGCGGAATGGGATGTGGGCGGGGCATGGGCTTTGGCGGAGGATTCGGTCCCGGTTATGGGTACTTTCGGAATGCCGGCGCTCCGCTGGATGAAGAAACCCGCAAGTCTTTGCTTCAGGAACAACGAAACTTCCTCAAAGCCCGGTTGGAAACGATCGACAAACAGCTGGAAACACTGTAACAAACATCGACTGTCCGGGGCGGAGAACATATTCGCTCCGGACAACACCAGAGAAGTAGAGGTGACAATATGCCGCGGCCTATGAAAAGGCGCAATGTATGCTGCCTGCCCCGCAACAATCGCTTTGGCCCGCTTGGTCAACGTGCCGGCATGCGGGAAGAGGTGACGATGACTGTGGACGAGTTTGAGACCATTCGGCTGATCGATTACCGGAACTTCACCCAAGAGGAATGTGCGGGGCAAATGGGTGTTGCTCGCACCACGGTGCAAGCGATTTACGACCAGGCCCGCAAAAAGATCGCGCGCGCTCTGGTGGACTGCGTGCCGCTGACCATCAGCGGCGGCGAATACAAGCTGTATGGCGGCAGCTGGGACAGTGAAGCATGCAGGCGCGGCGCCTGCAGCCGCCATCGGCACGGACAGACCGTGACAGGAAATGCCGCGGAAAATCCTGAGGAGGCAGAAAAGTGAAAATAGCAGTACCCGTTGATGAAAAAGGACAGGATCCGGCGGCAGCCGCATCCTTCGGCCGGGCTTTGGGTTTTATGATTTATGATGAGGAAAGCGGCTTGACGGAGATCCTTGACAATTCAGCCGCGCAAAGCGCAGGCGGCGCAGGCATCAAGGCGGCTCAGACTCTTGCGGACAGCGGCGCGGAGATCCTGCTCACTCCGCAGTGCGGCGGCAATGCGGCCAAGGTGCTGCTGACGGCAGACTTGAAACTGTATAAAACCGAACCCGGCTTGAGCGCAATGGAGAACATCCGGCGCTTTCAGCAGGGTGGATTGGACAGACTGATTGAAATCCATGAAGGTTTTCACCGACACTGAATGGATGAAAACCGGAACAATCGCTGTCCTCAGCGGCAAGGGAGGAACGGGAAAAACCTTTGTGTCAGTCAACCTGGCCTGTGCCGCTGCCCCCTCAACCTATATCGACTGTGACGCGGAAGAGCCCAACGGGCACTTGTTTTTCAAGCCCCAAATCCGGCACATCCAAAAAGTGACCGTTCCCCTGCCCAGGGTCAATCCTTTGCTTTGCGACAGCTGCCGGAAATGCGTGGATTTCTGCGCCTTCCATGCGCTGGCCTGGGCGAGCGGGGAACTGCTGGTGTTTGAGGAACTCTGCCATGGCTGCGGCGGCTGCCTGAGGGTGTGCCCGAACCAAGCGCTGAGTGAAATCAGGCGTGACATCGGGGAAATCCAGGAAGGGACCTCCGAAGACGTCCGGGTCCTGTCCGGGTTCCTGAACACAGGGGAAGCCTCCGGTGTCCCCATTATCAGGGCACTCCTGAGCCGAAAAAACAACGGCAGCGAAAACAATGTCTTCATTGATTGCCCGCCCGGAAGTTCCTGCATGGTTTCTGAAAGCATCAGAGACGCGGACTACTGTGTGCTGGTGGCCGAACCGACGCGCTTTGGCGCGCACAACCTGAAAATGGTGCATGAACTGGTACAGCTGTATAACAAGCCCTTTGGCGCGGTGCTCAACAAAACCCTGCCGGGAGACGACCCGTCCCGGGATTACTGCCGCCGGCATGGCATTCCCATCCTGGCAGCGATCCCCTTTGATGAGATTCTTGGCTTACTCAACTCAAACGCGGAAATCGCTGCCAGGGAAGACAAACAGTACCGATTGATGTTTCAGGAATTGCTTCAAAGGATAGAAAGGGAGGCCTTGGATGCGGCAGCTGGTCATCCTTAGCGGCAAGGGCGGCACCGGCAAGACAACTCTGGCAAGCGCCTTCATCCGTCTGTCCAAGACGCGGGCCTGCGCGGACTGCGATGTGGACGCGCCGAACCTGCATCTGGTGAACGGCCTTTACACATCACACAAGTCAGCGCCTTACTTCGGGCTTCCGCTTGCAGAGATCAACCCTGCTGAATGCATCTCCTGCGGCGAATGCCATAAGAGCTGCCGGTTTGACGCGATCATTCCCGGGAACCCTTATCGGATCAACCCCTATGCCTGTGAAGGCTGCGGGGTCTGCACGCTGGTCTGCCCTGTTTTTGCCATCAAAATGAAGCCGCACAAGGCTGGCAGCATGACGCTGTTCAGGAATGGGGACGCGGTGTTTTCAACGGCGAAACTCGCGATGGGCAGCGGCACTTCGGGCCTGTTGGTCAGCCAGGTCAAAAAGCGGATGAAAGAGGCGGCAAGGGAGGACGTACCCTTTGCCATTGTCGACGGTTCCCCCGGCATCGGCTGCCCGGTGATCGCGACGCTCAGCGGGGCGGATGTCACGCTCATCGTGACGGAACCTTCTGTGTCAGGCATCAGCGACCTGGAGCGCATCGTAAAGACCGCCCGCGGCTTTGGCGTCAGGATTGCCGTGTGTGTGAACAAGGCAGACATCAACCCTGAAAAGACTGAGGAGATCAAACGGTATTGCGAAAGGGAAAATCTCTTTTTCGCCGGCGTCATCCCCTACGACACGACAGCGATCCAGGCAGTGAACCGGGGGCTTTCCATCGCGGATATCCCCTGCCCCAGCGGGAAGGCTGCTGAAGAAATCTACCGGAAAATCCTTCCTATGCTGAAAACGGAACGGCCCACAGCCTGAACACAACTCACTTGCGGATGAACTGCCTGGTATGAGGAAATGTTATGAACCATCAAGACACCTTTTTCTGGATCCTGCTGTTCGCGTCCGGCGCTTTGCTGGTCAACTCGGCCGGGATCTATGTCATCTGGAAAAACAGCCGCTGGGCGGAAAAAACATTGGAATACTTCATGTGTTTCGCGGCAGGCATGCTGATTGCTTCACCGCTCATCATGGCGCTTCCAAACGCGATTGAGAAGAACAGCCTGGCCGGCCTCGCTGCCTTGGCAGGGTTTGTGTTCATGTACATGAGCAACAAAGTCATCAAAAAACGGACAAAGACGAAGGAACTGGCCTTTGGGATCACCGCCATCCAGGGAATCCTTATCCATTCCCTGCTGGATGGTGTGATCTATACTGTGACCTTTTCTGTCAGTACCATGACAGGTGTGCTCACGGGCCTGGGGCTTGTGGTGCATGAATTCGCGGAGGGGGTCATCACCTTCTCCATGCTGCTCAAATCAGGAATCTCCTCCAAAAAGGCAGCGCTGTTCGCCTTCTTTGCTGCCGGGCTGACCACGCCCATCGGCGCGCTGGTCGCTTATCCCTTGATTTCCAAAATCAGCAGTTCCCATCTGGGGCTGGCCCTGGGCTTTGTTTCCGGGGTGTTGATCTACATTTCCGCTGCCCACCTGCTTCCTGAAGCCGGAGAGCATGAGAAGGAACACTCTGCTGTCTCCTTTGTTTCCGGGGTAGCGCTTGCGCTTTTGCTGCTCCTGATCAAATAACCCGGCGAAAGAACTGACAAAAAAGGAGAGGACCGATGAAGATCACTGTTTTGGCTGAAAACACAAGCGCGGCGGAGAACCTGAAGAGCGAACACGGGCTGAGCATTCTGATTCAAATGAAGAAAGCCACTGTCCTGTTTGACACGGGGTGCGGCGGGCTGTTCCTCGAAAACGCGGAGAAGCTGGGCCTGGACCTGAAAACCGTCACACACCTCATCCTCTCCCATGGGCATTATGACCATGGCGGCGGGATCCCCGCTTTCCTGAAAGTCAACAGGAAGGCGAGCGTCTACCTGAGGAGAGAAGCCTTCACCTTTCACTATGCAATCAGGGCCGGGGAGGTAACGGATGACATCGGTCTGCCGCAGGAACTGAGGGGCAATCCGCGCCTGGTGTTTACCCATGACGCGATGGTGATCACGCAAGGCGTAACCTTGTATTCAGATATCAGGTTGCTTGAAATGATTCCGGACACGAACCGGAACCTGATGATGAATCGAAACGGCCATCTGGCGCCTGATGATTTTCTGCACGAACAGGTCGCGGAATTCCGGGAAGGCGGAAAGACGCTGCTGCTCACAGGCTGCTCGCACCATGGCATTGTGAACATCCTGAAAGATTATCAGCAGAAAACGGCGCGGACACCTGATGCGGTCATCGGCGGGTTCCACCTCCATTCCCATACGCAGGGAAGGGCTGAAGACAGTGTGATTGACAGTGTTGCTGCCTATCTTGCCGGGACAGGCGCGCGGTACTCTACCTGCCATTGCACCGGGCTTCCTGCCTATGAGGAGCTTAGAAAACGGCTTGGAAAGCAGATTGATTATATTTCCGGCGGACAGACACTCACCCTGTAAATAAAAGGAGAACATCAACGCATGAGCGAGAACTGTGACAACAACTGCGGAAGCTGCGCCCAGAACTGCGAAGACAGAAAAGCACCGCCGGACCTGAAAGCGCATCTGAACGCGGAAAGCCGGGTCGGCAAAGTCATCGGGATTGTCAGCGGCAAGGGCGGCGTGGGTAAATCCCTGGTCACCAGCCTGCTGGCCGTCAGCGCCAACCAGTCAGGTTTGAGGACCGCGATCCTGGACGCTGACATCACCGGCCCTTCCATTCCCAGGGCGTTTGGCATCACGGGAAAAGCCAGGGGGGATGGGCTGCACATCCTGCCTTGTGAGAGCCGGGATGGCATCCAGATCATTTCGGTGAATATGCTGCTTGAAAATGACTCTGACCCGGTCATCTGGCGCGGACCCATTCTGGGCGGCACCGTCAAGCAATTTTTCAGCGATGTGTACTGGGATGACGTGGATGTGATGTTCCTGGATATGCCCCCGGGAACCGGTGACGTGCCGCTGACAGTGTTCCAGTCCCTGCCGCTGGACGGCATCCTTGTGGTGACTTCACCCCAGGAACTGGTGGGCATGATTGTGGGCAAGGCGGTCAGGATGGCGCGGATGATGAACGTGCCGATCCTGGGCCTGGTGGAGAATTTTTCCTATTTCGTCTGTCCTGACAACGGGAAGAAGTACAGCATCTTCGGTGAAAGCAGGGCATCGAAAGTGGCGCTGGAGTACAGTCTGCCCCTCCTTGCCACCATTCCGGTGGATCCGGCGATTTCTGAGGCATGTGACAGGGGAAGAGTGGAGGATCTGCAGGGCGACTGGCTGATACCAGCCGTCGAACTGATAAAAAGTATGGGAGGAATTGAAAAATGATCATTGCTGTAGCAGCCATGAAGGAACAGGTAGCCGAACACTTTGGGCATTGTGAAACTTTCCTGATGTATGATTCGCTCAAAAAGGAGGCGTTTACGATTCCCAATCCAGGCCATAAGCCGGGATATCTCCCAAACTTTCTTGGAGACCATGGCGTTGAGGTCATCATTGCGGGCGGTATGGGCGGGGGAGCCATAGAAATATTCAACAGCAGAAACATCAAGGTTGTTACAGGCGCTCAGGGGGACGCCCTGGCAGCGGCGGAAGCATTTTGCCGGGGTGAATTGAATTCATCAGGGGATGTCTGCCAGGAGCATATGCATTGATGGGCCCGGCAAGTCACGAACTGTTGATGGTATGGCTGGATTTGCATAAAAGCGATCGTTATGAAGAGGGTGAACAGGAAGCATGAGGTATTTGCAGACAGAGGCTGCCCCGGCGGCGGCAGGACCTTACTCACAGGGAATTCTCGGGGGAAAGACAATTTACGTATCGGGTCAATTACCCCTAAAGGACGGGGAACTGCAGACGAACATCCTGGAGGCGACAACCGCGTCACTGAATCATGTGCTGTCGATTGTTCAGTCCGGTGGCGGTAAAAAGGAGAACATCGTCAAATGTGTTGTGTTCATTGCTGATATGAATGATTTCAAGGAAATGAATGAAGCCTATGCCCGGTTTTTCGGCGGGCACAAGCCCGCTCGCTCCTGCATTGAGGTGAGCCGCTTGCCGAAAGATGCGGTCTTGGAGATTGAAGCCATCGCTGTTTTGGACTAGTACGGTCAAGCGAAAGATTTCGCTGCCTGAAAAAACGGGAGGAAAATTGTCATGATCAAAAATGAAATTGCAACGATGCTTGTTGAACAAATCAATAAGGAATTGCACTCCGGGTATCTCTATATGGAATTCGCAAACTTTTATGAAGAGAAGAAATTCCCCGGTTTCGCGCGGTGGTATATGGCTCAAGCCGGTGAAGAGTATGAGCATGCAATGAAAATCCGTGGTTTTCTGATTGATGCCGGTCAAAAAGTGACCCTGAGCGCTATTGAAGAACCGGATAAATCGTTCAGGGAAATCGGAGACCCGCTGTATGCCGGGCTGAAGCATGAGCAGTATATTACAGCATCCATCTATCAGATATATGAAAAGGCGCTTGATCTGAATGACCATCTGACAGCCGAATTCCTTAAATGGTTCATTCAGGAACAGGGAGAAGAGGAAACCAACGCACAGGATCTCGTTGACAGGTTCGAACGCATTGGCGGCGCAGCCGGCAAAGGCCTCCATATGATGGACAGGGAACTGTCAAAAAGAGAAGATGACTGAGGGCGTTTAAGCAGTTTGATGAAATCCATCCCGCCAATGGGCTGCCCCGCGCAGCGCGAACAGCAGGGCAAAGCGTTGAAAAGCAGCCCGGCGGAGCGCCATGCTGTTTTTATGCCCGGTGCTGCCCCGTGTATTGCGGTGTGTGCCAGCGGATGTCCGCTGGAAGCGATCAATATACAGGATCATGATTTGGTCTGTTCCTGTGTTATTGGGGAAACAGATTGTTTTGGCCTGGATTTATTGATTGATTCGGAGACAGACATATGGCTTTACGAAAAATAATCAACTATCTGAATGACGACGTACTGAGAAAGAAATCAAAAACAGTTGAGGCGGTCGATCACAAAACACTTGTGCTGCTCAGAGATATGGCGGAAACCATGTACGCTGCAAACGGAGCGGGTTTGGCCGCGGTGCAGGTTGGCATCTTGAGGCGCATGGTCGTAATTGACGACGGCACAGGGCTTATCAAGCTGATAAATCCTGTTATCGTTGAAGCCACAGGAGAACAGGAGGGATATGAAGGCTGCCTTAGCATTCCGGGCATCTGCGGAAGGGTTAAGCGTCCGGAAAGAGTCATTGTTCATGCCACGGACGAACGTGGATTACCCGTGAAATTGGAAGGCAAGGGTTTTTTGTCCCGTGCTTTTTGTCACGAAATCGATCATCTGGACGGAATCCTGTACATTGACAGGGCAACACCGGGTTCCATCATCAATCAGAAAGATCTGGAAGCAATGGCTGTGGACAAACAGCCAAATGCAATCCTGTACCGTTAAGATGGGCCATGATTGACAGCAGAAGGCGGGTTAATGATTGAAAAACCATGAAGGGCAGACACAATGGAAGATCATCTTGTAAGACTGGATTACCAGGGGAAAGAAATCATTCTGGTCGCGACTGCGCATGTATTGAAGCAAAGCGCTGATCTGATCAAAAAGGTGATCCATGAGGAACAGCCTGACAGCGTTTGTGTTGAGCTGGATGAAGAACGCTATCAAAGCATACAGAATCCCAAGGCATGGGAAAACACAGACATCATTCAGATCATCAAGTCAAAGAAAATTGGTTTCCTGCTGGCCAACCTGATTTTGGGTTCCTATCAGAAGAGGATCGCCAAAGGTCTGGATACCATAGCCGGGCGGGAAATGCTTGAAGGCATAAACAGCGCGAAGGAGACAGGCGCACAGTTGGTTTTGGCGGACCGCAGCATCAAGACAACCTTTACCCGCATCTGGCGCAAACTGAACTTATGGGACAAAGGCAAACTGCTGTTTGACCTGCTGCTGTCCAGCGACGATGACAAGGACCTGTCAAACGAGGATGTCAGCGAACTTTTAAAGATGGATGTGCTGGCGTCAGTCACAGCCCAGGCGCGCGCGCAGTTTCCCAAGATCGCGGATATTCTCATCAGTGAACGCGACCAGTATATCGCACACAAAATCAAAGAAGCGCCAGGCAGGAAGGTTGTGGCCATACTTGGCGGGGCGCATGTTCCCGGAGTGAAGGAAGAGATTTACAAAACGCAGGACATCGCCGGGCTTTCATCAGTGCCGCCCGGGAATACGGCTTCCCGCGTCATCGCCTGGGCGATCCCCCTGCTGATCGCCGGGTTGATTGTCTACAGTTTCATCGTGAATATTGAAACAGGAATGCGGCAGCTCTCGTCGTGGGTACTTTGGAACGGGCTGCTGGCAGCTGCGTTTACCGCCCTGTCCTTTGGACACCCCCTGAGTATACTGACTTCCCTTGTCGCAGCGCCGTTCACCTCTCTGAACCCACTGATTGCCTGCGGGTGGGTGACCGGCATTGTTGAAGCGACGATCAGAAAACCTACCGTTCAGGACATCAATAACATCCCCAGGGATATCTTCCGGGTGAAATACTTTCTGAAAAACCGCTTTCTCAAGATCCTGCTGATTGTCATCATGGCCAATATCGGAAGCTCCATCGGCTCCCTTGTCGCGGGCCTGGATATCGTAAAGACTTTGTTTTAGAGACAGAAACAGCAGTATTGTGAAAGAGACATTTTTCATGCATTATGATGTGAATCGTGAACAGCTGCTTTTGCCTGCAAAGAAAATCGAAACGTTTTCAAGTCTTCTAAGAGAAGCGTTTTCACAGCGGGAAGAGAACTTTATGCAGAAAATGCGGACTGGTGTACAGGCAACGGTTTTTGGAAAAGTTACCCGGGAAAGGATTGTCCTGACTGCAATGGGGATTTATGACAGGAATCGGGACAGGACACAACATCAAATAACCTGATCCATTTTCAACGCCGCGATGCACAGGAGAATGAAAGGGCATTCCAGTATGTCAAGCATCCAACCGGAGAAAAAAAGCAGCAACTTAAAGACCCAGGGCGGCAACCAGCTGGGAAATATGAAACCAAAGGGTAAACTGTTGCCGATTTTCAAGCGCCTTCTGAGGTATATTGTGAAATACAAGAAATCAATGGCCTTCATTGTGCTGGGTTTTTTGTTTTCTTCTGCTCTCAGCCTGACGCCTGCCCTCATTGTCAAGACGGCACTGGATCAATACCTGATGCCGGACAGAGTTGGATATCTGATCGCCGCGGGATCCGGGATCCTACTGGCTGCCCTGGCCCAGGCGGCAATCGATTTCGCGACCAGGTATTATTCTGAAGTCAACGGACAAAAAGCGGTCCTGTCATTGCGGCGCCAGGTGTATTCCCATCTGATGGATCTTTCATTTACTTACTATGATAAGGCGCGCACCGGCGATATTCTGTCCCGGCTCACCTCCGATACCGAAACACTGCAGACCTTTCTGGGGTTCGCCAGTGTTACAATCCTCAGCAACCTACTGTTTATTCTGGGCGTGTTCTTTGTCATGATGGTCTGGAGTATTCCCTTGTCCCTGCTGTATCTGGTTTTCGTTCCCTTCATGGTGTTTGGTATCGCCCGGTACGCATTTGGACTACGGCCTGCCACCGGCAGACTCCGTATGGTTCTGGGGAAACTGGGAAACACCGTGCAGGAGCAGATCCGGGGGATTCAACTGGTGAAAACGTTCGGCAGGGAAAAGCACGCTGCCGCAGCCTGCGGCAAAATCAACCGGCAGTACATGCAGACAGGCATCCAGGCAGGACGTATCGTATCCTTCTGGATGTTCTTGCTGACCGATCTGCGCTCTTCCTCAGCGATTGACGCGAGGATAGTCAGAAGCAGTTCGCCCTCCGCGCTGAGCGTGTCGATCCTTTGTTCTTCAAACAGGACGCCGACGCCCAGGGAACGGAGTTCACGGACGGAGCGCAGCAGCAGCTCGGTGTTCCGGGCAAAGCGCGAAACGGACTTTGTCAGGATGACGTCCACCAGCCCCACGCGCGACGCTTCCATCATGGCCATGAACCCCGGCCGGTCTTCCCGGCTGCCGGAGATTCCAGCGTCCGAGTAAATCCCGCAGAGCGCATAGCGCGGATTACCTCTGATCTTGCGCTCATAGTATTCCGTTTGGTTCTGCAGGGAATGCATCTGTGCTGAATGCCCGGTCGACACGCGCACATAGGCGCAGGCGCGCTTCTGGTCATGCTGTCTGAACTCCGGCGAGTTCCTGCCCGGGATGACCCGTATCTGCCGCTCCAGCATACCGCTCACTCCTCTTCGATGGTGATGTCCGTGCCGTCCTTGAAGCTGAACACCAGCGCGCCGTCTGGCATGACCGTCACCTTCTCCGTCACCGCAGCCCAGAGCCGCTCGTCGAATTCGCCGATGCTCTCACCGCTGTCCTCGATGTTCCGGATGAACCCGTCCAGCAGCACCCTCTTGTTCTGCTTCTCCCGCCGGAGGGCTTCCAGTTCTTTTTGCCGCTTGATGGCGCTGTCAAGCTTCTGGACATATGCATTGCTGATTCCGGCAACGCCTGCTTCGTTGCTTCCCTCACAGGCGGCCAGTATGGATCCGCGGGCCAGCGCCTCGAGCACCCCAATCTCATGGCCAAGCGCGGCAGTTTCAGCGTCCAATGCGGCGCAGTCGCACAGCGTGTCCTGCGCAAGGCGGCAGTTATTGATCAGCCCCTCCCGCCAGGACAGCACGGAGTTGAAAGCGGAGACGAACTTCCGCCGGACGTCTTCCTCCGTCACGTGCGGGGTGGCGCAAGTCTCCTCGCGTTTGTACTTCTCGTTGCACCGCCAGATCACCCTGCGGTACTTTGAGGTGGAGCACCAGACCTTCGCGCCGTAGTAGCCGCCGCAGTCGCCGCACACGATCCTCGCCGACAGCGGGCTGTTGCAGGCGCTGGGGCGTCCCAGCTTCTTCCTGCGCTCCATCTCGGCCTGGACGGCGTCGAACTCGACCGGGTCGATGATGGCGTCGTGGCTGTTCTCCACAAAGTACTTGGGCACCTCGCCCTCGTTGGCCTTCTTCTTCTTGGTGAGGAAATCGACCGTGAAGCTCTTCTGCAGAATGGCGTCCCCGCGGTATTTCTCGTTGGTGAGGATGGACTTGACGGTGGATACCTGCCAGACCATTTTGCCGCCGGGGGTGAGTATGCCCGCTTCCATCAGCCGCTTTGCGATAGCGGATGGGGTCATGCCCTCCATGAACAGCCGGTATATCATGCGGACGCTGGCTGCTTCGCTTTCCACAATCGCGGGGCGCCCGTCCTCGCCCTTCTCATATCCGAGGAACTTTTTGTACGGAAGAGACACTTTTCCGTCGGCAAAACGCTTGCGCTGACCCCATTTCACATTATCACTTATGGACCTCGACTCTTCCTGCGCTAAACTTGAGAGAATGGTCAGCAATAACTCGCCTTTTCCGTCAAAGGTATAGATGTTCTCTTTCTCGAAGAAAACCTCAACCTTGTGCTGCTTCAGCTTGCGGACTGTTGTCAGGCTGTCCACTGTGTTGCGGGCAAACCTGCTGACTGATTTTGTGACGATGAGGTCTATCTTTCCAGCCAGCGCATCCGACACCATCCTGTTGAAACCGTCGCGGTTCCTTGTGCTGAGGGCAGAAATCCCTTCGTCAGTGTACACGCCAGCAAAGAGCCAGTCCGGGGTTCCTTGAATGTAGGCAGTGTAGTAGTCTACCTGGGCTTCATAGCTGGTCAACTGCTCCTCGGTGCCAGTGGATACGCGGGCATAGGCGGCCACCTTGCGCTTTGTGTTCTGCCCAATAGGGCTCTGTGTGTGCAGGCTCCTGGTGGCTGGTATCATGGTCACATTCGTGAGAAGCGTCAATTTGTTTCCCTCCTTGCGTAATTTGCCTGGCGGACGCCCTCGCGCATGGCCGCCGTCCAGCTTTCCGATCTGGAGCGGTCTTTCCATCGTTTATCGATTCGCCTGCCGTCTTTGAAGATGAACACCAGGGCGTTGCCTTCCCTGGCCAATACCCCCGTGAGCCGGCTAGCAGGGGCATCCGTGTCCCCCAGGACCTCCCGGGCAGCGGTCAGCAGGGCGGCCTCCGGGATTTGTTTTGAGCCGCAGGCGCCTTTACCCAGGGTGTTGTAGGTAGAGCAGATCCATACAGGGCCGGTCGGCCTGGATTTACGGTTGAAGTGTTTTCCGCAAATGGCGCAGGTGATGAGCCCGGTGAAGGGATAGGTGTCCTGTTTCTTCTTTTTCTGACAATGCCTGGCGGCGCGACGGGCCATTTCCTCCTGTGCCGCGGTGAACTGCGCGGCAGGAATGATCGCTTCGTGCGTTTCCGCGGCATGGTACTGGGGGAGCTGGCCTGCGTTGGCCATCCTCTTCTTGGTCAGGTGGTTTTCAGTGAAGGTCTGCTGGAGCAGCAGGTTGCCAGTGTAGGCATAATTGCAAAGTACCCGTTTTACCCCATTTCGGCACCATGCATTACCAAAGCGCGTAAGGACTTTATCTCTGTTCAGCTTTTTCATGATTGCGGCAAAACCCCGGCCCTCCAGATAGAGCCGAAAAATAAGCTTGACGATGTCGGCTTCCTCCGGCACTATGGTCAGCATCCCGTCCTTGCAGCGGTAACCCAGCATGGTGCCGTTCCAGGGCTTGCCCTCCGTGAAGTTTTTCCGGATGCGCCATTTTTGGTTTTCGCTGACAGACAGGCTTTCCTCCTGGGCATACGATGCCAGGATGGTCAGCATAAGCTCGCCGTCGCCGCTCATGGTGTGAATGTTTTGTTCCTCAAAATAGACGTCCACGCCGATATCCTTGAGCTCGCGCACCGAATTCAGCAAGTCGACTGTGTTGCGGGCGAAGCGGGATATCGACTTCGTCAGCAGGAGGTCGATCTTTCCCGCCCTGCAGTCATTGAGCATTCGCGCGAACTCCGGCCGGCTGCTCTTCGTTCCCGTTATGCCCTCGTCCGCGTATATGCCTGCAAAAGTCCATCCGGGATGGCTGCGGATGTAGCCGCTGTAGTGGCTGACCTGCGCCGCCAGGGAGTGCAGCATCCCTTCCTTCTCTGACGAGACCCTTGCGTATGCGGCGACCCTTTTATGAGCCTGCATAGCTGTATATGTCATCTGTTTTTTGACCACTGTCACTTCCATGGCAAGCCCTCCTTTCACAGTGACATCTATCACTCTGAATGCCGATATTATCAAGTCTTTTCAGCGATAAATGCTGTTCTGCGGCAACCTGTGCCTGTCCGCGGCCTCGGACTCGATTTCGCGGAGTTCAGCCTCCGTAATGAAGCCGTTTTCAAGCCATTTCCTGTAGGCGGCAATTTCCAGAAGATAGCGGATGACCGCCTGCTCCCTGCTCATGGGCGGCTCCTCTTCGATCTGGCGCTGCAGGACTGTGAGCAGTACTTCCGTTCACGTCTGCCGTAAGCATCGAACTGCTTTCCGCAAGCAAGGCAGGCGAATGAGCGCGTGCTCTTTCGGCCTGGCTCAGCCGGGTGTTTGTTCCACCAGGCAATCCGGCATCTGTCTGAGCAGTACTTCCTGGCGCGATAGCCGGGGGTCTGTCTGATTGGAACGCCGCAGCTAAGGCAGAATGGCGCTCCCTTGCCAGTCGGTTCCCCGTTCTTTACGTATCCGTCAGTCAGGTTGTTTCTTCTGCAGAAGGATTGGACTGTGTTTTCCGATAAGCCAAGCGCTCCTGCTATCTTTGCGTAGCTTGCGCCAGCCCCGCGCATCTTCCGCACATTTTCTTTTTGCTCATTTGTCATGCCCTGTCCTCCTGTCTGAGAACTTCTGTCCTCAAAGCTCACTGGAAGATTCCGTGCTGTTTGGACGAAAACTCCGAAAAAAAAAGCTCCCAGCTGGACACGTATCCAGACTGGGGGTTAATTGAGGGTTCGTTATTCGGCTTCTTCGTTGCTATCCTGCAACTGCGCCAGGATTGTCTTGAGCTTCTCAGGTACAGGCAGCCCCAGGTACACCGTGTTCTCCAGGATAGACAGCCCTTCATTGCTCAGGTAGAAGAAGATGACCGCCGTCCTCAGTCCGGCACCCGTACCAATGATGTTAGCGTCCACAATGTGGGCCACGCCAACCAAACTAAAGATGAGGATCTTTCGAAAGATCCCCTTAAAGCCCACCTCGCTGGACAGCGTCTTGTCGATGATGGCCACCATCACTCCGGTGATATAGTCCAGCACAACAAAGACAATGAGGGCAATCAGCAATCCATCCAGTCCTCCCAGGAAGTACCCAAGGGCTCCGCCCAGCACCGTAATGGCAAACTGGATCTTCGCCCAAATCGATTCAATGACTTTCATGTTCCATTCCTCCATAAAAAATACCGCCTCCGCGGTTGTGGTTTCGTGATCCGGTACTGCGTCAGCTCAGCTGGGATGCGATCTGTGCAAGCTCCAGGGCAATCTCTCCCAGACGCTGAGCGACAGAAACTGCCGTAGGTTCTTCTGCTTGCTCTCCTGTATTTTCGTTTGAAGCTGTGTGTTTTTTTTCGTCCCAGACACCGGTAACCGGCAGACCCCTGTCGTGCTGGTACTGTTCCACAGCTGCCTGGGTGGCTTTGCCGAAGATCCCGTCCGCACCGGTTCGGCTGCCGATGTCATAGCCCAGGCCCTGAAGCAGCAGTTGAATCTCTCTAACGCGCTCTCCCCGTGAGCCCATTGCAATGGTTTCCATGTCTTGTGCTCCTTCCACCTGTTCGTATCCGTAGTCCACAGACTTCAGCCAGCCAACATGGGTCCAGGCGTTTTTCAGGGTGGACGCGGCCACCTTTCCTTTGGAACTGCTGGCATGGACCACCTCATAGCGTCCGCCGGTGTACCAGCCCACATGGCTGGCATTGCCTTTGCCATCCTTGTACTGAGGCGGCTCCCCGCCATCCAGACGAACGATAAACAGGACAGCGCCAGGCACCAGACGTCCTTCATTTCTTGCCTGGTCCAGTGTCGCCACATAGGTGCAGGCATTCCGAAACATATCATTGCTGCCCCTGTAGCTGATCGTTCCACCCAGGGCACGGACAACGGCTTCCACAAGCCCCTGACAGTCCGCGCCTTGGCCGTCCAGCGACTCTTTTCCAAGCATGTAAGGAATCAGGTCACCTTCCAGCTCAGCCATCGCCAGATCCGCACACGCCTTTGCGGTCGGTTTCTTAGCCACCGTGCTGTTCTCCTCCCTTGTCCGATTCCGCTTGCTCCGTCGCCTGTTTCTGGATTTTGAAGATCAGGTCCGCGGAACGTTTGAAGGGCAGTTCCACCAGGGCATCCAATAGCAGCTGCGCTTCCCCCGCGCTGATGCAAAAAATGAGTTCTTTCATGGGTTCCTCCTTTATTTTCCTTGTTTCCAGGTACCGCCGATATTGGTCCAGATGACGCCCTTGCCAAGCCAGTACCCGTACACATAGGGATCAAGCGGCAGCTCTCTTTCTTGAAGGTTCAATGGCCGGGCCACGGGGATGCGTACAACCGAGCGCTTTTCATCTACCGTTCCTTGATGGCGCTGTCGATACGCGATCGTCTTCTTGTAGATGTCCCCGGTCGTCAGGATTTTGCTGCGGTTCCCATTGTTGACGACTTGTACAGCCCACAGGTGTCTTTCACCCGCGTCTAAGTGGCTGCCGTCCCTGAAGGTGATGCGGTAGCACTGCTCTGTAGCATCCATCTCGCTCAGCCCGATGACATGACAGGCCTGCCCGGCTTCATCAAAAACGGTATCGCCTACCTGAAGTTCGCCCATGCTTTTCCACCCATCGCTGGTAGGAATCGGGGTATCCAGGCTGAGCTGTTTTCCGTTCTTTTTCCCGATTTCGATGTAGACCTGGGAATACTGGCGCATATCCGGGTGCTCTTCCCGGACGGTGCCAAAGACATCCCGGACGATCTTCTCCTGCCAGGGCAAGAGGGCGAAGGGCTTTCCATGGAACTCTCCCTTGGTGTGCCGGAGGCATTGGACGAAGTCCACGACACGGCTGGCCTTATGTTCGTCATAGGGCATCCTTCCACCCGCCTCTCAGCAAACGTTCCATGGGGTCCTGGTTCATATCGTTTTCACCCGACGATCCCGCGGCGATAATGCGTGCGCGCGTTGCCGGGGACAGGCCGAACTCCGAGCCGATGGATTGCATGATTTTGAGGTTCTGCTGGGCAATGCTCACCTGCGGCACTTGCTGGACATATCCTGAGGGGGTCTTGAAGATGGATCCATGCTGCGCGATGAACTCCTCCGCTTCCTTCCATCGGGCATAGGCCTGGCAGTACCCTGCAAACGCCTGAAGATCGACCATCGTGAGAACGCCCATGGCTTCAAGGGATGGTGCCAGTCGTTTCCATTCCTTCTTGGCCTCAGGCAGCAGCCAGGAAGGGCATTTGATGCCGCCTTGCGGGGGGATCGGTTCGTGCTTGTTCAGCGGTCTGCGGCCTTTCCCCCGATCTCCTTCCAGCAGCTTCATGGCTGTAGGCTTGGGCGGTCTTCCTCGAGTAGCGATTCTGTTCATCTCCTTTCTTCCTCGGGTCAATTTGTCGATCGGTGCAAAGAAAAAGCCCTGCAGACTGATTTATCCGCAAGGCCTTGTTCAAGTATCCCTTCAAAGGGTGAGCATCATACTATTCCTGCTTTTCGGCCTTCTTGGGGCCGTTTTGTGTGTCGTGGACTGTTCCATCCTTGAAAGCCAGATCCTCTTCTGTGGGCAGGTATACTCCTGCTCCATCAAGCGTCTGCCCCTGCCGGATGACCCGTACATCCGCAATGCTCCCAGCGTTTGACACGTAGCGCCGAACGATCACTGAGGCATAGATAGGATCTATCTCCATCAGGCAGGCTGTGCGGTTGAGTTGTTCGGCTGCCATGAGCGTGGAGCCGGACCCGCCAAACAGGTCCACCACGATGCCATTCTCCTGAGAGGAGTTCCTCATCGGATAGGCGATGAGGGGCAGGCTTTTCGTCGTCGGATGCAGCTTGGACTTCGTCGGTCTGTCAAACTCCCAGATGGTTGTCTGTTTCCTGTCGCCATAGAACTTATGCCGGGCTGTATCCTTGAACGCGTAGATGATCGGTTCATGCCGCATCTGGTAGTCCATCCTGCCAATGACCAGGGAGTTCTTCACCCAGATGCAGGTCGTGGAGTAATGGAACCCTGCGTCCACTACAGCGTTGTAGAAGTTAACCTTCTCGGCATCCGAGTGAAAGACATACAGCGCTCCGCCATCCGCCAGATGTTCATAGATGTTCTTCATGGCTGAAAGCAGAAACTCATAGAATTCCTTGCCCTTCAGCGTGTCGTTCATGATTTTCATGCCTGTGCCGCCTGAATAGTCGCAGCCGTATGGAGGATCCGTGATGCAGAGGTTTGCTTTCTTGCCATCCATCAGCAGGCTGACATCTGCAGCCCGCGTGGAGTCGCCGCACATGAGCCGGTGCCGTCCCAGCAGCCAGATATCCCCAACTTCGACAAAAGCAGGCGCTTCAACGGCTTTGTCTTCATCGAAGTCATCATCAGCCACATCCTTGTCATGCACCTGTGAAAACAGATCATTGACTTCCGCAGCATCAAAACCGGTCGCACCCAGGTCGTAGCCGGAGGTCTGCAACTCGGAGAGCAGATCAGCCAAAGCAACCGGCTCCCATTCACCCACTGCTTTATTGAGCGCGATGTTCATCGCCTTTTCGTCCTGCGGGTTTTCGATATGCACCACCACACAGTCGATCTCAGTCGCCCCTTCAGCGACCAGTATTTTTTGTCTCTGATGTCCCCCTACGATATTGCCCGTGACTTCGTTCCAAATGACAGGGTCCACGTAGCCGTAGTCATTGAGGCTGCGCTTGATCTTTTCATAGGCCGGGTCACCAGGCTTCAGGTCCTTGCGCGGGTTGTATTTCGCGGGTTTGAGCTTCTCAATGGGAATCCGCTGCAGGTTCATTTGGGTATTCAAAAGAAACCTCCCTCATTAAAGTCATTTAGAAGGCAGCTGCCCGTCATGAGCAGCTGCTTTTTGCTTTTCTGGCCAGGACCCCACCCCCTGAATATGTCGGAAACTCACGCGATTGAGGGGCGCGGTCTCCAGTGAAAGGTTTGTAGAGATCCGATCCCCCCTCCCCCTCAGGTCCGGGCCGGGCCTGGGCCGGGCTGGGGCCGCCCGCCGGGGCTCGCCGCCGGGGCCAGGGTCGGTGCCGCCCGCCCGGGGTTCGCCGCCGGGGGTCCGCCCGCCCGGGGTCCGCCGCGCCTGGGGTCCGCCGCGCCCAGGGGTCCGCCGCCGGGGTCCGCCCGCCCGGGGTCGCCCGCCGAGGGTCTGCCGCGCCCGGGGGCGGTTTTTTTCGCCGGGGGCCGCGCGGGGCGGGCCGTGGGGGCGTACCGCGCGTGTAGTAGAAGCCGGTTTTCCAGGCCGCCCTGGGGCCGGTTTTGCGCGCCGGGCGCCGGTTGCGAACGTCAGTTGCCAACCCGGGCCGCCGGGGCCTTTTTTTGGTGGTTTAGCACAAGGGTCGGGGCCAGAACCGGCCCAAAGACTGGTCTTTTTCACCGTTGCAAAAGCCGCCGCCCGGAGTGAGTTATGGGTCGCCCCGGAACACCCCGGGGGCCGCGGGCGGGAAAAGCCGCCGGGCCGAAAGGACCACCACCGTGAAAACCACCCTCGCCGAAAAAGCCGAAAAAGCCGCCGCCGCGTTTTGCGCCGCCGCCGCCACCCTGACCCTCGAGGTCCGCGCCGCTGGGGTCGCCGCCCGAAAGGCCGCCCGCCGCGCCGCCGAGGTCCCCTTCCGCGCGACCAAGGCCGAGGCCGCCCGCGCCGCCCAGGCCACCCGCGAGGTCGCCGCCCGGGCCGAAAACCTCCTGGACGAGTACACCCCAAACCCCGACGGCGCCGGCCCGACCTGGGAAGCCGTCCTCGCCGCACACATGGCCCTGGACACCGCCACCCGGGTCGCCCTCCAGGCCGCCGACCAGGCCGCCAAACTCGCCTGACGAGCGCCGGCTGGCTACCGGCCGAAACCGCCTGCCCAGGCGGTCGCGAGAAGCCTGAAAGGAGGACCACCCCCGTGAAAACACAGACCTTTGGCATCGAGATCGAGATGAACCGCATCACCCGGGCAAACGCCGCCCAGGTCCTGGCCGACCACTTTGGGTCCCAGGTCCGGCACATCGGCGGAACCTACGACACCCGTGGTGCCGGACGCCCAAGGCCGCGACTGGAAGATCGTTTCCGACAACAGCATCGAAGGCCCGCAGGAAGAGCGCACCGAGTTCGTGAGCCCTATCTGCCACTGGGAGGACATTGAAACGGTCCAGGAACTGG
>Ga0209510_1001507_pt1 | contig 26222 bp, 22 predicted proteins | sample BiotimSIPDNA_FD_185749 | JGI IMG/M metagenome (GOLD analysis project Ga0209510, IMG submission 185749) | Anaerobic biogas reactor microbial communites from Washington, USA - Biogas_R1 time_0 SIP DNA (SPAdes) (version 2) | ecosystem: Engineered > Bioreactor > Anaerobic > Unclassified | place...
GAGGAGGAACAGCAGCAGTTTTTTCATGGCGTTCACCTTCAGGGGCTGGTGTTGAGGTCAAACCACAGGGGGGTCTGGGATTCCGGCTGGTAGACCAGGAGCGGCGCGTCCTCCTTTTGGATCAGGCAGGAGATGACGGCTTCCAGGGTGCCGTCCTTGTACAGGGGGCTCAGGCTGGCCGGGGGGTTGATGAGGAAGTGCTGGCGGTATTCGCTGCCGGTGGCGCTGACGAAGAAGAAATCCCCGTTGGCCAGGGGTGCCCGGCCGGCGGGCACAGACAGGGCCTTCACCTGCAGGTAGACCAGGATGTATTCCTGGGCCCGGACCGGGTTGATGTTGTAGGTGCTCATCTCCCGGGCCTTTTTGAGGGCGGCGTTGCCCCGCAGCACCCTGGTGACGGTGATTTCAACGCTGGCGTAGTCGGTGAGGATGTCCCCGGGGTAGGTGAGAGGCTGGCCCAGGGGGGCGGGCCGCTCCATGGTGCCGATGGTCCGGGCCGGGCTGCCCGCCGGCAGGGGCAGGATGGCGGCGGCCTCCAGGATGGGGGCCCCTTCCCTGAGGGCTTCGGTGCCGGTGAAGGGGGACAGGCCGGTGAAGATGCCGTACACCGTAACCCCGTCCCCGGGGCGCAGGAGGGGGGCGCCCTCCGGCAGGGTGTAGGTGGCCGCAAAGACCTGGTCCGGGTGATCCCGCAGGGAGAGGAGGTACTCAAACCGGCCCTCCCCCAGGTCCAGGGCGGTGAGGATGTCCCCCTGGAGGCTGAGGGCCTCCAAGATGAAATCCTGGGGCCTGCGCAGGATGTCCTCCAGGCTTTCCCGTGGCGGGTAGCCATCAGGCGCCGCGGCGGCGGCGGAAGCGGCCAGGACCAGAAAGGCCAGGAGCATACAGATCAATGACCGTGGTTTCATGATGATTCCTCTGTGGCAGGTCGGTTGTGTTGCAGGCTGTGTTCACCTATATACTACCCGAAGACGGACACTTGTCAAAAAAAGGAGCCCCCATCCATACGGACGGGGGCTGATTCTGCCTGAAGGAGTATCAGGCTATTATCATCAGTAGTTGGTCAGGTTGTACATCTCGATGGCGTCATTGGCCAGGTTGGTCAGCTTGGTGACGGCTTCCTCGGGGGAGAGGCCCTTTAGGAACACTTCCTCGGTGACGTCTTCCACGTACTGCCGCACCTCGGGGAACACGGACAGCAGGCTGCCCACGTACTCGGGGCCGGAGTCATGCAGCTGGTCCAGGGCGGTCTGGAACTGGGGGAATTTGGTGATGTTCTCTTTGAACACCTCGGTGTCGTGGGCCTTCATGTTGATGGGGAAGTAGCCGGTGCGGGCATTCCAGACGGCCTGGTTCTCGGGGTTGATCATGTACTGGATGAACTCCCAGGAGGCATCCATCCGGGCTTCGTCGCCGGAATCCACCATCCACAGGGTGCCGCCGCCGGTGGAGACGCCACCCTTGTCATCCGCGTTGACATAGGGGAAGTAGGCGGTGCCCACCTCAAAGCTGTCCCCCACGTTGGCCAGGACGCCCGCCAGGTTGGCGGTGGAGGCCAGGAAGATGGCGGTCTTGCCGGCTACGAAGGCTGCACGGGACTGGCCGGTGCCGCCCCGCTCCATGTAGGTGGTGTACTTGCTTTCGGAGATCTTCTTCCACATGTTGAACAGGTCCAGGGCGGCGCCGTTTTCGTCAAAGGCCACGGCGGTGGCATAGGACTCGCGGCCGTTGCCGTTGTTGACGTACTGGCGGCCCATCTTGCCGGTCCACTGCTCGAAGAACCAGCCGTAGTTGGAGAAGGTGAAGCCGGCGCGGTCCAGGGTGCCGTCGGCGTTGAAGGTGGCCAGCTTGGGGGCGATCTCCAGGATGCCGTCCACGGTGGTGGGCACCTCGGTGATGCCGGCCTCGTCAAAGAGGGTCTTGTTGTAGTACATCAGGGGGGTGGAGCAGTTAAAGGGCACGGAGTTGATGATGCCGTCGATGGTGTAGTAGGCCAGGAGGTTGGGCTCGATGACGGAGGTGTCAAAGCCGGTTTTGTCGATGTAGGTCTGCACCGGCACCATCTTCTTGGAATCGATGATGAAGCGGGAGCCGATCTCGTAGCTTTGCACGATGTCAAAGGGCAGGGCCTCCCCCATGGAGGTGGCTTTCAGCTTGTTGATGGCGTCGTCGTATTCGCCCTGGTACTGGGCGTCCACGAAGATTTTGTCCTGGGAGGCGTTGAATTCGCCCACCATTTCCTTGATGACATCCGCATTGGTGCCACCCAGGGAGTACCAGAAGACCACGTTGATCTTGTCACCCTCCGCAAAGGCGGTGAGGCCGGAAGCGGCCAGGAGGAGAACCAGGAGAAGTGCGACCAGTTTTTTCATGTTGACTCCTTTCGGGGTTGTTTTTATTGTTTCGCCTTGTGGCGAACATTCCTTATCCTTTGACGGCGCCAGCCATCAGGCCGTTGATGAGCTGTTTTTGCATGAAGACGAAGATGGACAGGGAGGGCACCAGCACCACCACCACCCCGGCCATCATCAGCCCGATCTGCTCGGAATCGATGTCATACAGCTGGGAGATGCCGATCTGGGCGGTGCGCACCTTGTCGGAATTGGTGACCAGGAGGGGCCAGAGGTACTGGTTCCACTGCAGCAGGAAGACATAGGCCCCCAGAGCGCCCAGGGCGGGCCGGGCCAGGGGGATGACGATGGACAGCAGGAAGCGCCAGTTGTTGCAGCCGTCCAGCTTGGCGGCCTCGTGGAGCTCCCGGGCGAAGGTCAGGTAGTTCTGCCGCATCAGGAAGATGCCCATGGCAGAGCAGGCATAGGGCAGGATCATGGCCTTGTAGCTGTCCAGCCAGCCCCAGCCGGAGACGGTTAAGTAGTTGGAGATGATGGTGGCCTCCCAGGGCACCATCATGGTGGCCAGGATGATCATGAACACCAGGTTGCGGCCCTTGAACTGCAGGAAGGAAAAGGCGAAGGCCGCCATGGAGCAGGTGATCATCTGCAGCAGGGTGACGGAGCCCGCCACCACAAAGGAGTTGAGGATCTGCCGGGGGATGCCCGTCTTCTCAAACACGTTGAGGTAGGAGACGAAGTCCCACCGGGTGGGGAGCAGGCGGGTGTAGAGCTCATCCGCCGGGATGACGCTCATGATGAAGGTGTAGATCAACGGCAGGATGATGAGAATCACCAGGGGCAGGTTAAGGCCCATCCGCAGCAGGCTGCTCAGGGCATTTTTGTGCTTTCTTGTGAGGGTGATGCCGCTCATTGGTAATGCACCTTCCTTTCCGCACGGAACTGGATCAAGGTGATCACCATGATGATGACAAACAGCACAATGGAGCGCGCTGCGGCGGAGCCGAAGCGGAAATTGCGGAAGGCGTCCAGGTAGATGGAATAGACGATAACGTTGGTGGTCTCGTTGGGGCCGCCCATGGTGAGGAGGCGCACCTGGGTGAAGGACTGGAAGGCGCCGATGACGTTGATGATGATTTGGAAAAACAGGGTGGGGGACAGGCTGGGCAGGGTGATGTGGCGCTGCTGCTTCCAGTAGCCGGCCCCGTCGATGGCGGCGCTTTCGTACAGCTCATCCGGGATGTTCCTGAGGCCGGCGGAAATGAAGATGAAGTTGATGCCGCTGGCCAGCCAGATGGAGATGAGGCAGATGATGGGAAAGGCCCAGTTGGGGTCGTTGAGCCAGTTCACCGTGGTGCCCAGCACCCGGTTCACCAGGCCGATAGAGGGGTGAAAAATCATCTTGAAGCTCATGGCGGCGGCGGCGGAGGCGATGGCGATGGGCATGGCGTAGATGGCGGAGGCGAAGGCCCGGCCCGGGAACTTCTTGGTGGTGAGGAGGCTGGTGGTGAGGCCCAGCAGCAGGCTGCCAAAGGCCACGATGGCCACAAAGCGCAGGGTGACCCACATGGAGTTCCAGAAGGAGGCGGCATAGCGGCCGGCCAGGATGTCCAGGTAGTTCTTGAAGCCGTAGTACACCTTGGCCTGGCCCACGTTGTTGGTGAGGAAGAGGCTTAGGTAGATGGTCTTAAAGAGGGGGTAGAACAAAAAGACGGCAAAGACAAGCAGTGCCGGCAGCATGAACAGCCAGGGTTCGATGTGTTCGTAAAAACTTTTTCTGGGCTTTCGTCTGCCTGTCTTCAAGGATATGGTCTTTGAGGTATTGGCTTGCATCAAGGCCCTCCGCTGTCGTGTGGGCATCGCCCCTGTGATTGTATCGCTGCCCATCAACCCGGGCGACGTCCGCCATCCATCACAAACACGTCCTGAAAATGGGGTGAAAACAAAAGCATGTGCGCCGGATGGATGAAACTACTTGCACCCATCATACAAGATGACGGCCCGATTGTAAAGCGCAGACGGCCCATGAAAAAGCGATTTTTCCGGGGTCAACGCCTGATGCAGCATAGGATAACAGGAGTACAACATCAAGGAGCGGGGTGAAAAAATCAGGTAAAATCCCGGTAAATCAGGGCGGCCCGGCAGCCTTGAATTCCCCGGTTCGGCCAGACTGCTGTGAAGCTGGACAGCCAGCACAACAGCCCGCCGGCGTGTCCGGCAGGCTGTTGTTTTTGGAACAACCCTGTCATCAGGATGTAGAAGCAGATTTGGGCAGCCCGGTGTCGCTGACAGACCTCTCCCGGAAGCCGTAGACGGTGCGGATGGCGCTGGTGGGGCAGACCTTTTTGCAGCGGCCGCAGCGGATGCACTCCGGCACGTTGATGTCCTTCCGCACCGCCACATTCATGGGGCAGGCACGCTCGCACTTGCCGCAGTTGATGCATTTGTCCTGGTCCAGCACCATGCGCCAGAGGCTGACCTTGGAAAACAGCCCGTAGAAGGCCCCCAGGGGGCAGAGGTATTTGCAGAAGGGCCGGTGGATGAACACCGAGGCCAGGAGGATGATCCCCAGCAGGCTCAATTTCCAGTAGAAGAGGAAGCCCACCGTCTGCTGCAGGTGCTGGTCCGAGGACACCAGGGGGATGCCCCCCTCCAGGGTGCCCGCCGGGCAGAGCCATTTGCAGAAATAGGGGTCGGACAGCTTGAAGGTGGCGGCCGGGGTCTGGATGGTGCGGGTGATGAGCACCACCGGCAGCAGGATTACCAGGATCAATATCAGGTACTTCAGGTAGCGCAGCACCCGGTCCGCCTTGTGGGGCACCTTGATTTTGGGGGTGGGGATCTTGTACAGCAGGTCCTGGATGAAGCCGAAGAGGCACAGGAAGCCGCAGATCACCCGGCCCAGGAACAGCCCGAAGACCATCATGGTGCCGATGACATAGAAGGAGAAATCGTGCTTGTAGCCGCCGGCCACCGCCTGCAGGCCGCCGATGGGGCAGGCCCCCACGGCGCCGGGGCAGGAATAGCAGTTGAGCCCCGGCACGCAGGCGTTTTTCAACTGCCCCGTGTAGATGGACAGGGGCTTTGAGAGGAAGCCCGGGATGTAGGCATTGGTGGCCAGGGCGGAGAGGGTCTGGATCATCCAGCGCCGGTCTTTGATCTTTGTCTTTTTCATCAGCCTAACCCTATGCATTCCAGGCAGATTTTGACTGCCTTTTTGAACACCTCCAGCACCTCCCCCCGGGTGATGCCCAGGGTGAGGAAGCCGGCGGCCAGCAGCAGCACCATCACCTGCGCAGACAGGGAGTGCTGGAATCGCTTGAGGAAGCCCCCTGCCCGGGGGGGGGCCCCGGCGGACCGGGTGTTTTGCTTAGGTGTCTTCATTATAATTGCTCCGGTGCCGGCAGGTTCAGGTGCATGGCGTCAACATCGTCGTTCCAGCACAGGTTCACATCGCCCGCCAGGTTGACTGCACCCTCAACTGTGACCAGGTCGCCCGTGATGGCTGCGTTTTCAGCGGCCAGGGCGGCGGTGCAGGTTAGAAAAAGGGACAGGATGGAGAGCAGTGCCAGGTGTTTCTTCAAGGGGTCTTCTCCTTTATCAAGTGCGGGAGCCGCACGGATGTCCGGCAGGAGGCCCGGGCGGGCCGGGGGGAAAACAATCAAATGTTGCATATAAGCCGGAATACCCGGGGCAAACAGGTGCCGGCTGCGGGGCTGTCCCTGCCCCCGGCTTCCTTGGGATGTCAATCTCTGTTGATGCCAGTGTACTGCATAACAACGCTTTGTGCAAGAAAGATGCCCATGGGGGAAACCCTGCCTACTGAACCTGAACAAGCCCCGGGTTGTGGGTATGATGCCAGCATGGATCACAGCTTCAGGGAGGACGATATGCGCAGCACGCACCCCATGGCCGAGGCCGCCCGGTGGCGCCCCGGTCACCAGATTATCAAGGACTACCTCATCATGACCCTGGCCATCCTGCTGGCCGCTGTGGGGGTCTATTTTTTCAAGTTTCCTAACCATTTTTCCACCGGCGGCGTCACAGGCCTGGCGGTGGTGGTGGCCCAGCTGATCCCCGGGCTGTCGGTGACCGCCCTGGCCAACATCTTAAACATCGCCCTCTTGGTCCTGGGCCTGGCCGTCATCGGGCGGGACTTCGGCACCAAGACCATCTATTGCACCCTGCTATTGACGGCCCTGCTGGCCCTGTTTGAGCGGCTCTTCCCCATGGCTGCCCCCCTCACGGACCAGCCCTTCATGGAATTGATGGTGGCCATGCTGCTGTCGGCGGCTGCCGCCGGGCTGCTGTTTCACACCGGCGCCTCCTCTGGCGGCACCGACGTGGTGGCCATGATCATGAAGAAGAGCTTCAACTTATACAACATCAGCATGGCCCTTTTGATCACGGACTTTGTTGCTGCCCTGGCCACCTTCTTTGTCTTTGACATCAAAACCGGCATCTTTTCCCTCTTCGGCCTGGTGATCCGGAGCGCCCTGCTCCAGGGGGTGCTGAACACCCTGCGCCAGCGCAAGTATTTCCACATCATCACCGAGGACGCCCAGCTGATCCGGGACTTCATCATCGGCCAGCTGGCCCGCAGCGCCACCCTCTTTGAAGGGGTGGGGGCCTTCTCCGGGGAGAAGCGCACCCTGATCATCGCCGTGATGAACGCCCACGAGGCCATGCTGCTGAAGCAGTTTGTCAAAAAGAACAGCCCCCATTCCTTCCTGCTGATCACCAACACCGACGACATCATCGGCAACGGCTTCCGGCACATGCTGTAAACCCCTGTGTTTCAGTGTTTTTAAGGAGCCGGGGCAGGGGCCCGGCTTTACATCCACCCTTTGTTCAGATAGTATGGCCTTGATTACCGCGGCCTGTTTGCTGTGCCATCAAAAGGGGGGCAGGCGGGCATGAAGGAGGACCAATGTTTAACAGGACGGAATACATGGACCTGAATGTGCTGGCGGACCGCCGCCTGCCCATGACCACCACCCTGGTGCCCCATGGGGATGCTGCGGGGGCCCTGAGCTTTTCCCGGCTGTCCCCCTACTGTGAAAACCTGAACGGCACCTGGCAGTTTGCCTTTCTGGACAGCCCCTTGGCGCTGCCGGAGGACCCCTGCACCCTTCAGACGCCGGAAACCATCACGGTGCCGGGCAGCTGGGAGATGCAGGGCTACGGCCAGATGCAGTACACCAATGTGAACTTCCCCTTCCCCTATGACCCGCCCTTTGTGCCGGACGAAAACCCGGTGGGGGTGTATCGGAGGATGTTCCGGCTGCCGGCAGCCTTTGCAGGCCGGCAGACCCGCATCGTCTTTGAGGGGGTGGACTCCTGCTTCTACCTGTACATCAACGGACAGTACGCCGGCTTTTCCAAAACCCCCCACCTGAGCGCCAGCTTTGACATCACGGAATTCGTCAAGGAGGACGGGGAGAACGAGCTGGTGGTTCTGGTGTTCCAGATGTGCGATGCCAGCTACCTGGAGGACCAGGACAAATGGCGCCACCACGGCATCTTCCGGGATGTGCTGCTGACCAGCTTTGCTGACACCCGGATTGAGGATGTGGTGGCGGATGCCTCCTTGGACCAGGACAATGTAACCGGCACCCTCAAGGTAGAGGTGGCGGTCACCGGGGCTCAGGAGGTGCAGCTGCGGCTAATGGACGGGGAGCAGGAGATGGTCAGCCAGGTCCTCCAGGTGAACAAAGGCCGGGCCCAGGCGGATATAAGGCTGCCCGGCATTCGGCCCTGGACGGCGGAGACCCCGAACCTGTACACCCTGCTCCTTGAGATCCCCGGCCAGGCCGAGGCGGTGCGCCTGGGCTTCCGCCGGGTGGAGATCATCGGGGAGCGCCTCTTTGTCAACGGCAAGTCCATCAAGATCAAGGGGGTCAACCGCCACGACACCCATGAGACCCTGGGCAGCGTGATGCCAGTGGACCTCTTGCTTCGGGACGCCCTGATCATCAAGCGCAACAACATGAATGCGGTGCGCACCGCCCACTACCCCACAGACCCCCGCTTCCTGGACATCTGCGACGAGGTGGGCCTGTATGTGATTGACGAGGCGGACATCGAGTGCCACGGGGTCACCAGCTTTTCCCATTACGACCTGATGGCAAAGGACCCGGTCTGGGAAGCACAGTTTGTGGACCGGGGAGTGCGCATGGTGCAGCGGGACCGCAACCACCCCAGCGTCATCTTCTGGTCCCTGGGCAACGAGTCCGGCTACGGCCACAACCATGTGCAGATGGCCAAGGCCATGCGGGAGCTGGATGCCAGCCGCCCCATCCACTACGAGCGGGATGAAGAGGGGGAGACCGCGGACATGATCTCCCAGATGTATACCTCCATCCCCAACCTGATCGCCCACGGCAAGCAGAAGGGGAAAAAGCCCTTCTTCCTGTGCGAGTACGCCCATGCCATGGGCCTGGGCCCCGGCAACCTGGAGGATTACTGGCAGGCCATCTACCAATACGACCGCTTAATCGGCGGCTGCGTGTGGGAGCTGGTGGACCACGGCATCAAGCAGGTGACGGAGGACGGCCAGCAGTATTACGCCTACGGCGGCGACTTTGGCGAGCACCCCCACGACCGGAACTTCTGCGTGGACGCCCTGCTGTACCCGGACCGCAGCCCCCACACCGGCATGAAGGAATACAAGCACGTGCTGCACCCGGTGCGGGCGGAAATCAAGGACGAGGCCATCGGCCACCTCCGGCTGAAGAACCTGTTTGATTTCACCAGTCTGAGCGAACTGGCCCTGGAATACTTCGTGGAGAAGGACGGGCAGGTGTATGCCCAGGGCCGGGCGGCCTTGAAGGGCGCCCCGGGGCGGACCGCCAACCTGCGCTTGAGCCTGGGGGATTATCCCCGTGGCAGCCTGCTGCGCCTGCGCTATACCTATGTCACCACCCCCCACTGGGCGGAGGCAGGCCACGTGGTGGCCCAGGAGCAACTGCCCCTGGCCCTGGGGCATGAGGCCCCCAAGGCCAGCCTGCCCCCCCGGGCATTGTCCCTCGCCCGGGATGCCCGCAGCATCACCGTCACCAGCGGCCAGGCAGCCTACCGGTTCACCCGGGAGGGCAAGGGCCTTGCCGGCATCCTGTTTGGCGGCAGCCAGATGCTGAAGGAGCCCCTCACGGGCAACCTCTTTAGGGCCACCACCGACAACGACCGGGGCTTTGCCAACATGGCCCGGCGCTGGCAGACCCGGGGCCTGGACAAGCCCCTGTTGCGCCTGACCCGCTTTGAAGCGGAGGAGGCCGGGGACAGCATCCGGGTCTTTGTCAGCACCGTAATGGCCCCCAAGTCCCTGCCCCCCATCCTGACCCTGGACCAGGCTTTCACCTTCCTGCCGGACGGCCGGGTGCTGCTGGAAGCCACCTATGTGCCCCAGGGCATCCAGGAAGACCTTTACCTGCCCCGGCTGGGCCTGCGCTTCCAGATGCCCGGGCAGTATGACCGCCTCACCTGGCTGGGCCGGGGACCCCATGAAAGCTACCCCGACATGAAAACCGGCGCCCTCATCGGCAAATACCAGGCGACCGTGCAGGACACCCACGAGCCCTATGTCTACCCCCAGGAGAACGGCTCCCACCAGGACACCAGCTGCGTGATGGTGCACAGCCTGGCCGGCCAGGGCCTGGTGATTGCATCAAAGGAGGGCTTCGCCTTCAGCGCCCATGACTACAGCATTGAGCAGCTGGAGGCCGCCCGCCACACCTACGACCTGCAGCCCGGGGATTTCACCGAGGTGTTATTGGATGGCGTGATGGGCCCCCTGGGCAGCAACTCCTGCGGCCCCGAGCCCCTGAAGGAAGACCTGCTGTTCCTGAAGGAGCCCCGCAGCTTCCAGTTTGTGCTGATGGCGGCGGATGTACAGACCATGCCGGATTTCGGAACCTTCAAGGAAGCCCTGTTGAAATAAAACGTCTGCTCCCAAACCCAAAAGCACCCCGGGCTTGATTGCCTGGGGTGCTTTCATCTGTTTGCTTAGGTATTGGATCAATCAATTCTGATACTAAACACACGAGTTAATGCACTCATGGGGCGAGGATTTTTGATGGCTCTGCTAAGTCGAAGGAACGAGGCGTAGCCGTAGCCTACGCTGAGTGAATGAGACGACGCAGAGGCGCAAAAATACCGCCTCATGGAAGCATTAAAGAGTGCGTTTAGTATGAAGGTTGGGGAAGCGTTTCCAGAATCCTGCTCAGCTTTTCCCCACAATCAGCGGCACTTCCATCTCCACCCGGGTCAGCCCGGCGTGGACCCCCACCATGTCATAGTCTCCCGGCTGCATGGCCAGGCAGCTGCTGTCGGTGGCCAGGGCCATGTAGTCCCCCAGCATGGTGCGCAGGCTGGGGTGTTCGGCGCCGGGGCCCAGGAAGCCTTCTTCCAGGAATTCCTCCGTGGTCATCAGGATGAAGTGCTGCCCGAAGGCCCGGCGGAAGGCCTGTTCAAACTGTTTGTGCATGCCGTCCTTGGTAAAGAAGGAGGCGGCGCGGCCCTCCACAGCATAGGGGCGCAGCAGGCAGTCGGTGATCTGGGGGTAATCGCACAGGTATTTAAAGTCTGCGTCCACCAGGCCGTGGTCGGCGGTGATGAGGAGCAGGCTGTCTTCCGGCAGGCTGGCGGCAAAGGCCTCCGCCTCCTGATTGATGGCCTTAATCACTGCCGTCACCTCCGGGTGGCGGGTGCCTTTTTCGTGCATCAGGTGGTCCGGGTTGCCGTCATAGGCGTAGATCATGTGCTGGCCGGGCCGCTGGCAGAGGGCGGCCACCTGCTGGTACATCCCTTCCCGGCTGTCTGTGGGGATGTCCCCGTGGGCAGAGACCTCGTGGGCGGCAATGCCGGCCTGCTCCCGCAGTCGGCTTAAAAAATGGCCGTAGGGCAGCAGGGTCCGGCCCGCCTCTTCCATCCTGGGGGGCTCCCCGGTGAACTGCAGGCGGTTGGGAAAAAGGTCCACCGTCTGGTCCAGGGCGGGCAGGTACATGCTCCAGCCGATCCAGCCGTGCTGGATGGGGTTGAGGCCGGATTTTAAGGAGGTGACCGCCGCGGTGGTGGTGGGGGGAAAGACACTGGACAGGGCGGCCCGGACAGACCTGCGCAAAAAGGCCTCCGCCGGCAGGGCTTCCCTGAGGGCGGCCATGGACAGGCCGTCATACAGCAGCAGCACGATGTTGCGCCAGGGCTTTTTGGAAAGCAGGGCGTCAATGACCGGGTGGGTGCTCTGCAGGGGCTTAAGGCCGAAATAGCCCTCCAGGGAGGCGATGATGTTGGTGATGCAGTTGCTGTAGTCCGGCCGCGTCATCAGTCCTCCTGGGGCACCGGGCACAGGGGCACCTCCCGGTACAGGTCGATCAATGCCTGGGTGCCCAGGTCCCCCTTGCCCTGTTTTTCAAGCATTTTGTACATCTTCAGGGTTTGCTTGAGCACCGGCAGCTTCAGCTTGCGGTTGCGGCCCTCCTCCCGGGAGATGGCCAGGTCCTTGATGAAGTGCTTGATGAAAAAGCCGGGGGCATAGTCGCCGGAGACCATCTTGCGGCCGTTGTTGTCCAGCTGCCAGGAGGCGGCGGCCCCGGTGGAAATGGTGTCCAGCATCCGGGTCAGGTCCAGCCCGGCGGATTCGGCATAGCGGACGGCCTCCGCCACCCCGGCCACGGCCCCGGCGATGGCAATCTGGTTGGCCATCTTGGTGTGCTGGCCGGCGCCGTCGCGGCCCTCTAAGATAATGGTTTTGCCCATGCACTCAAACAGGGGCTTTGCGGCGTCAAAATCCGCCTGCTCCCCCCCCACCATGATGGCCAGGGTGCCGGCTTTTGCACCGTTGTCCCCGCCGGAGACGGGGGCGTCCAGGGGACGGAAGCCCTTGTCCCTTGCCTGGGCGGCGATGTGCTGCCAGAGGGCAGGGCTGGTGGTGGTCATGTCGATGAGCAGGGCGCCGGGCTCAGCTGATTCCAGGATGCCGCCGGGGAGCAGGTAGACCTCCTCCACGTCCCGGGGGTAGCCCACGATGGTGATGACGGCCTGGGCGCCCTTGACGCAGTCTTTGATGTTGTCAAACTGCAGGGCGCCTTCCGCAACCAGGGGGGCGGCTTTGCTGGCCGTGCGGGTGTACACCCTGAGGCTGTGCCCCTGTTTCATCAGGTTGCGGGCCATGGACAGGCCCATGACGCCGATGCCGATAAATGCGATGGTCATGTTCAATCCTCCTTGTTGTGGCTTGTGTTGTTGTCCCCGGCCAGGGCCAGGAAGCTGCCGGGGTCGAAGGCCGGCGGGCCGGAGACCCCTTCCGGCTCCTTGATGAGGCCCTGCCGGTAGGCGATGATCAGGTCCTCCAGGTCCTTGATCTCCAGGGCCATGCTGGCCCCGGCATCGGTCTGGCCGATGGTGATGCGTTTTTGCAGCTTCTCCACCACCTGCAAAACGGGGCTGTCAAACAGCTCCTCGTCCAGGTTGTCCCAGACCGGGTGCTGGGCCAGGGCAAAGGAGTGGGAGTTGTAGATCAGGGTGTAGCCCCCCATGCCGGTGGTGGCCTGGTAGGCCCTGGAGATGCCCCCGTCAATCATGTACAGCCTGCCCTTGCCCTTCACCGGGCTCTCCCCGTGCTTGAGCTTCACCGGCACATGGCCGTTGACGATGTGGCCGGTGTCCGGGTCGAGGCCAAAGGCGGCCAGGATCTTCTTGCAGGCGGCCTCCTCCTCCACATGGCGGTAGTAGGGGTTCATGATTTCCTTGTGGGTGGCCTTGTCGGCAAGGAGGGACCGCTCGAAGGTGGCCATGCGGTTTTTGCCGAAGATGGGGGACATGGGACCGCACCAGAGGTACCACAGGAAATCCCGGGCCGCCACCTGGGCTTCGCTGTCGTATTCCAGGTACCAGGCGTCCCGCACCTTCCGGTCGATGTAGTCAAACAGGGAGGCGCCGGACAGCTCCTGGCCGTCCAGGTGCAGGGCGGCAAACTCCCCCTCCTCCGTCATGGGCACGCAGCCGTGGTAAAGCAATTGGCCGTTGCGCCGGGAGCAGAGGCTGCCGTTTGAGATGAAAAACCGCATGTGCTTCTGCAGCCGCCGGTCGTGGCGGAAGGAGGCGGTGAGGGAGTGCATCAGCTCTGCCTCCCCCTCGGTGAGGGCCAGGGGATCCTTGGGATCCACCGTGGGGAAATGGCTGTCCAGGAGGGGGTAGTCGGTGTCCCCGATGCGCACGGTGCCGGCTTCAAAATTGACCCGGCTTAACAGGTCCCGCTCCCCCATGCCGTATTCCGGCCGGCGGGCCAGCAGCTGGCCTTCCAGCTTGAACTGGATGATGGCCATGGCCTTTTGCATCCGGGCGGCCAGGAGGGGCTCCACGGTGTCAAAGAGGTTGATGTTGAACTTGTCCTTGGACAGGAAGGCCTCGCAGGGGTCGTCCCCGTAGACCTCGGCGGCGAAGATGGACAGGGGCCGCAGGTTGAAGCCGTAGCCGTCCTCAAACAGGTCGAAGGTGTTGTAGCGGATGCCCTGGCGGATGACCCCGGCGATGAGGGCGGGGTTGCCCAGGAAGGCCCCCAGCCAGTGGATGTCATGGTTGCCCCAGAGCAGGTCCACATCGGAGAAGGCGATGAGCTCGTCCATGATGAGATCCGGGTGGGCGCCCCGGTCGTAGATGTCGCCGATGATGTGGAGGCGGGCCACGCACAGCTTGCGGATGCCGGCGCACAGGGCGCTGATGAAGGCCCCGGCCACCCCGGTTTCCAGGATGGCCCGCACCACGCCGTAGTGGTACTGGGCGCGGCTTTCGTCCTCGTCCATATAGCACAGTTCGTCAATGGCGCTGCTGTATTCATCCGGGATGATGAGGCGGGCCATATTCCGGGTGTATTTGGCGGAGACCGCCTTGTACACCTTGATGAGCCGGGTGATGGTGAGGTAGTACCACTCCTCGTTGAGCTTGTTGTCCTGGGCCTTGCGCCGCAGCATGGCCTCCGGCTCGTAGATGAGCTGGGCCAGCTCGTCCCGGTCCTTTTTCATGATGGCGCCGGAAAAGAGGGTTTCAATCTTGTCCCGGATGGTGCCGGCCGCGCTTTTGAGCATGCGCAAAAAGCCCTTGTGCTCGCCGTGGAGGTCGGAAAAATAGTATTCTGTGCCCTTGGGCAGCCGCATCCAGGTTTTCAGGTCCACAATGCGGGCGGCGGCGGCCTGCTGGGAGGGGTAGGACTTGGCCAGCTGGGTCAGATAGCGCAGCCCCATGTCCTTTTCGGCTTTGTTCTGGTGCTTGATCATGAATCCTCCTGCATATATTACCAGGCGCACCCGGAGGACGGCTGCCGAAATGCAGATGCCTGTTCAAGACATCACCGGGGACGCTGTTTTCATCTGGCCACATTGTAACAAATCACAGCAGGCGGGACAAGCGGAAAGGCCGGGCCTGTGAGGTAAAATCCGGGTAAAAAAAGAAGCGGCGAACCGCTTCAAAAACTCTCAGACTGCTATTTGGCGATGGCTTCGTCAGAATACAGCCGGCCCAGGGTGTCCTTGCCGGCGATGCCGTCGGCCTTCAATTTGTTTTTCTCCTGGAAGGCCTTCACCGCAGCTTCGGTGCCGGAGCCGAAATTGCCGTCGTTGCTGCCCGCCTTCATGTAGCCCAGTTCGATGAGCCGGGCCTGGAGGGCCACCACATCAGCGCCGGTGCTGCCCTTTTTCAGGCTCACCGCCACGGAGGGGGTGGGGCTGGGGGTGGGGCTGGGGCTGGGGGTGGGCGGCGGCGTCGGGCTGGGGGTGGGGCTGGGGGTGGGGGTGTAGGTGGGCAGGTTCTGCCGGGCCTCATCCACCGTGGCGAAGGTGGGCTCGGGGCTGCGGGCGGGCCCGGTCAGGGCCGGAAAGCCGTCGCCGAAAAAGAGGAAGTACAGCACGGCCAGCAAAAGAATAATCAGCAGGGAAAACACCAGGATGCGCTTTTGCGCTGTGTTCATCGGTTGCCTGTTCATGCTGCCTCCTTTTGTATCAATGGATGGTTCTGCCCATACAACGCCTAAGCGCTGCCGTTCCCTGCATGGGCCATGCTTTCCTGCTGGGCATGCTGGGCCAGGGGGTCAATCAAGGGGTCCAGGTCCCCGTCCATGATCAGGTCGATGCTGTACAGGGTGAGGCCGATGCGGTGGTCCGTCACCCGGCCCTGGGGGAAGTTGTAGGTGCGGATGCGCTCGCTGCGGTCCCCGGTGCCCACCTGGCTGCGCCGGAAATCGGCATGCTCGGCGGCCTGGGCCTCCCGGGCCTGCTCGTACAGGCGCAGCTTCAGCACCTTCATGGCCTGCTCCCGGTTTTTGATCTGGCTGCGCTCGTTCTGGCAGCTGACCACCAGGCCCGTTGGCAGGTGGGTGATGCGCACGGCGGAGTCCGTGGTGTTGACATGCTGGCCCCCCTGGCCGGTGGCCCGGAAGACGTCGATGCGCAGGTCACTGGGGTTGATGTCAATCTCCACATCCTCCAACACCGGCAGCACGGCCACCGTGGCGGTAGAGGTGTGGATGCGGCCCTGGGACTCGGTGGCGGGCACCCTCTGGATGCGGTGCACCCCGCTTTCGTATTTCAGCCGGGAAAAGGCGCCCCGGCCCTCGATGGTGAAGACCGCCTCTTTCACACCCCCCAGTTCGGTGCCGGACAGGGACATCAGGGAGACGCCGTAGTGCTGCCGCTCTGCGAAGCGGGTGTACATGCGCAGAAGGCTGGCGCCAAAGAGGGCGGCTTCCTCGCCGCCGGCGCCGGCCCGGATTTCCATCACCACGTCCCGGTCGTCGTCCGCGTCCCGGGGCAGCAGCAGCTGGTTCAGCTCCTGCTGCTGCATTTCCAGCCGGGCCTGCAGCTGCTCCAGTTCCTCCCGGGCCATGTCCTGGTAATCCGGCTGGTGCAGCAGCTCCCGGACGCTGTCCATCTCCTCCTGTGTGGCGCGGAAAGCCGCCCAGGCGTCCACCTGGGGCTGCAGCTCCGCCATCTCCTTCATCAGGGACAGGAAGAGGGGCTGGTTGTCGATGGTTTCCTTCTGGGCCACGGTGTAGGCCAGTTCCTCATACCGGGCGCTTAGGTGCTGAAAATGGTCTTGCATGGCTTCAGTGTACACCCTGCAGAAGGCAGGTTTCAAGTACGCGGTCCCCTCCCGCCAGGTCCTGGTGGATGACGGGGGCGGAAAAACCCGGGGGCACCAGGGGGCCCACCTCCACCGCCTGGCCGTCCCCCAGTTCCAGCAGCAGGCAGCCGCCGGGGTTTAGGTAATGGGCCGCCTCCATGAGGATGCGGCGGTAGACCATGAGGCCGTCCGGGCCGCCGTCCAGGGCCAGGGCGGGCTCCTGCTGCACCTCCCTTTGCAGACCCTCCAGATCCCCGGTTTTGATGTAGGGGGGGTTGGAGAGGATCAGGTCAAAGCGCAGCCCGGCAAAGGGGGCAAACAGGTCCCCCTGGCGGATGTCCACATCGGCCCCCAGGCGGCGGGCGTTGCGGGCGCTCAGGGCGACGGCGGCGGGGCTTAAGTCCCCGGCATAGACCAGGGCTTCGGGCCGGGCCAGCTTCAGGCTGATGGCCAGGCAGCCGCTGCCGCAGCACAGATCCAGCGCCAGCTGGCCCGGCTGCACCCGGGCGATGGCCCGCTCCGCCAGGACCTCGGTGTCAAAACGGGGGATGAGCACCTCCGGCGATACCTCAAACAAATGGCCCATGAAAGGGGCCTGGCCCAGGATGTGCTGCAGGGGCTCCCGGGCGGCGCGGCGGCGGACCCGCTCAAAAAACAGCGCCAGGGCCGCCTCCGCTACAGGGGCCTCTGGCACTGTCGTCAGCTGAAGGGGCGGCATGCCCACCAGGTCTGACAGCAGCAGCCCGGCATCATGCCGCGGGCTGTCCACCCCGGCAGCCGTCAGCAGCCGGGCGGCCTGGTCCAGGGCCTGGCGGATGGTCAAGCGCTTTGGGCTGCCTCGTGGACCCGGGGCAGGATGACGTAGCCTTCCTTGGTGACCTCCCCCTCGGGCAGGCCGGTGAGGGCGGCGTTGAGGGCGGCGATGGCCACCTCCAGCATCTCCTCGGTGGGGGGCTTGGTGGTGAGGCGCTGCAGCTGCATCCCCGGCCAGCGCAGGGCCCGGGTGAGGGGGGAATTGGCGTGGGCTAAGGCCTTCAAGGCCTCATAGCCCAGGCCGGCCACGATGGGCAGCAGCAGCACCCGGGACAGCACCCGGGCTAAGTAATTGCTGCCCATGTCAAAGCCGGACAGGCTGAAAATCAGCTGGTCCACCACGGAATAAAACAGGATGGACAGGATGAAGGTGAGCAGCAGGAAGCTGGTGCCGCAGCGGGGGTGCAGGGTGGTAAAGGTCTGGGCGGTCTTGGGGCTTAAGGGCTTGCCGGACTCGTGGTTGTACACCGCCTTGTGCTCGGCCCCGTGGTACTGGAAGGTGCGGCGCATGTCCGGCATCAGCCCCACCAGGAAGAGGTAGGCCATCAAAATCAGGATGCGGATGAGGCCGCTGACCAGGTTCACCGCCATCAGGGACCAGCCCGCCTCCCGCAGGGCCTTCGCCGGCAGGTTGGGCAGCAGCACAAACAGCAAAATGGACAGCACCAGGGCAAAGACCACGGCAAAGCCCATCATGATTTTGTCGGCGCCCTTGCCCAATTTGTCCGACAGCCAGGTTTCAAAGCGGGAGGGCTTCTCGCTTTCCAGGGCGCCGGTCATCTGGGCGGCGTCCTCCAGCACCTTCATCCCCAATTTCATCATCATGAACATGTTGACAGAGCCGCGGATGAAGGGCTTCGTCCACAGGGAGCCCTTTTTAAAGGGGGAGATATAGGGGTCCCGCTTCACCAGGATGTCCCCGTTGTCCCGGCGCACCGCCACGGCGATGGCCTCCGGGGCTTTCATCATCACCCCGTCCAGGACGGCCTGGCCGCCGATGTCCGGCTTCCTGGCCTCCTTCTTGGTATCAATGGAAGTGGTTGAAAATCTCAAAATCATGTCCTCCCGGGGCTGTTTTATAAAACAGCCAGCGGTTTATTATACCCTGTTTGGCTGCGGGGGCAAGGGCTTAAGGCCGGGGAAAACCCGACAAAACGCCGGGATTTGCCCAATAAAAAACGCCCCTTGCGGGGCATTTGCGTCGATGTGGAAAGTGATTAGGCCTTGTTGGCCTGTTCCACCTTTTCCAGACGCCGCTTGAACCGGTCCACACGGCCGCCGGTGTCCACCAGCTTCTGCTTGCCGGTGTAGAAGGGATGGCACTTGGAGCAGATGTCCACGCGCATCTCCTTGCGGATGGAGCCGGTCTCGAAGGTTTCGCCGCAGACGCAGCGCACCGTTGCCGTACCGTACTTGGGATGGATGTCTTTCTTCATGGGATCTACCTCTTTGCGCCTTACTTCTGGGTTTCATGGCGCGCAACCATGAGCCGCATCCGTTAGTTTATCACGGCAGGGATGGTTTTGCAAGCACGAGTTTTTGGCGGTTTTGGTGTCTGCGTTGACCTGGTTGACAGACAAGCGCCCCCGGGGACACCCGGGGGCGGCAGCAGCTGGCTTATGGCCGGCTTTATTGCTTGTCCTTCTTGAAGCACAGGAACCAGTCCAGGCAGGTGATGTCCGGATCGGTGCTTTCCATGCGCTCCTTGGCTACGCCGCAGGAGCCGGCGGTGGGCACGATGACGTCCTCGCCGGGGCGCCAGTCGGCCGGGGTGGCCACCTTGTCCCGGTCGGCCTTCTGCAGGGCCAGGATGATGCGCTTGATCTCGTCAAAATTGCGCCCGGTGGTGAGGGGATAGTACAGGATGGTGCGGATGATGCCCTCCGGGTCGATGACAAAGACGGCGCGGACGGCCTGGGTGTTGCTCTGGCCGGGCTGGATCATGCCGTATTTGTTGGAGACCTCCATGCGGATGTCCTCGATGAGGGGGAACATGACCTCCACGTTCTTCATGCCCTTCCACTCAATCTCCTGGATGCGGCGCAGCCAGGCGATGTGGGCGTAGAGGGAGTCCACAGACAGGCCCACCAGTTCGGTGTTTAAGGCCTTGAACTCCTCCGCCATGGTGGCGAAGGTCATAAACTCTGTCGTGCACACCGGGGTAAAGTCGGCGGGGTGGGAGAACAGGATGACCCACTTGCCGGCGTAATCTGAGGGGAAGTTGATGGGACCCTGGGTGGTGACGGCCTCAAAGGCGGGGGCCTTGTCGCCGATCAAGGGCATGCGCGGTGCGGTGATGTTCTGGGTGTTTTCCATGGATACGTTCCTTTCTGCTGGTGTTTTTCCCTGCTTGCGGCCGCAGTAAACAGCCGGCGGGCATAACAGGAATGATTCTTATATAGTAATTATACCCGGATTGTTGCGCGCTTAAACAGAATTGCGGCGGGAACATGCCCGGGCAGGCCGTTCCTGCTTGAATCCTGGCGCAAAAGGGTAACATGGTATCGGAACTTTGTTGCGCCCTGGGCGCGGAAGGAGATTGTTTATGAAGATTGCATCCATCAAAGGCCGTCAGGTGATTGACAGCCGCGGCTTCCCCACCACCGAGGCCGTGGTGACCCTGGAAAGCGGCGCCCAGGGCATGGCCGCCGCCCCTTCCGGGGCCTCCACCGGGCAGTTTGAAGCCCACGAGCTGCGGGACGGCGACAAGGGCCGCTTCGCCGGCAAAGGGGTTGCCAAGGCGGTGTCCCACATCAACGGGGAGATTGCCGCAGCCCTCACCGGCAAGGAATGGGCCAGCCAGGAGGAGCTGGACAAGGCCATGATTGCCCTGGACGGCACCCCCAACAAGACCCGCCTGGGGGCCAACGCCATCCTGGCGGTGAGCCTGGCCTATGCCAAGGCCGTTGCCCATGCCAAGGGAGAATCCCTCTTCCGCAGCCTGGGGGGCGGCAAGGCCCAGGTGCTGCCTGTTCCCATGATGAACATCTTGAACGGCGGCGCCCACGCCGCCAACAACCTGGACGTGCAGGAGTTCATGATCATGCCCGTGGGGGCCAAGACCTTTGAAGAGGGCCTGCGCTGGGGGGTGGAGGTGTACCAGTCCTTAAAGAAGCTGCTCACCAAGAAGCACCTGGCCACTGCCGTGGGGGACGAGGGCGGCTTTGCCCCGGACTTAAAAAGCGAGCGGGAAACCCTGGACTTGATCCTTCAGGCCATCCGGGAAGCCGGCTACGAGCCCGGCCGGGACGTGGCCCTGGCCATTGACGCCGCCGCCAGCGAGTGGAAGGCGGACAGCGGCTACAAAATGCCCAAGACCGGCCTCACCTTCACCACGGAGGAGCTGGTGAAGTTCTGGGAGGGTCTGATTAATGACTACCCCATCGTGTCCCTGGAAGACCCCCTGGACGAGGAGGACTGGGCCGGCTGGCAGCAGCTGACCCGCGCTGTGGGGGACCGGGTGCAGATCGTGGGGGACGACCTGTTTGTCACCAACGTCAGCCGCCTGCAGCGGGGCATTGATGAGAAGGCGGCCAACGCCATCCTGATCAAATTAAACCAGATCGGCTCCTTAACGGAGACCCTGGACGCCATCCGCTTGGCCCACGAAAACGGCCTGAACACCGTCATCTCCCACCGCTCCGGTGAAACCGAGGACGTGACCATCGCCGACCTGGCGGTGGCGGTGAACGCCGGCCAGATCAAAACCGGCGCCCCGGCCCGCAGTGAACGGGTGGCCAAATACAACCAGCTGCTGCGCATTGAGGAGGAGCTGGAGGACCGGGCCGCCTACCCCGGGCAGGACGCCTTCAGCATGCAAAAGAAGTAGAACCCGACGGCAAGCACCCACGCCCCTGCCAGCCTGTACCGGCAGGGGCTTTTTGTATGATTTGGAATGATTTCATAGCACATAATTGACATCAAAATTGGGATTGGTTACACTTCGTGATGGTGTAGGATGGGAAAGAGTTTGGAACCTGCGCCGGAGGATTTTGATGAGCATTTATGATGTCTTCCACCTGCTGGGCGGCCTGGCCATGTTTTTGTACGGCATGCACATCATGGGGGAATCCCTGGAGAAGCGGGCAGGCCGGCGGCTGCGCCCCATCCTGCAGCAGCTGACCAGCCGGCCCATCAAAGGGGTGCTGCTGGGGGCGGCGGTGACGGCCATCATCCAATCTTCCTCCGCCACCACGGTGATGGTGGTGGGCTTTGTCAACTCCGGCATCATGCAGCTGAACCAAGCCATCCCGGTGGTGATGGGGGCCAACGTGGGCACCACCGTCACCCCCTGGATTTTGTCCTTAACCGGCATCACCAGCGACAGCTTCATCATGACCCTGTTAAAGCCCGCCACCTTCTCGCCCCTCCTGGCCTTCCTGGGCATCGTGATGCTGATGGCCTCCCGGCGCCAGCGGGACACGGCGGGGATCTTGCTGGGCTTTGCCGTGTTGATGTTTGGGATGGAGCAGATGTCCGCCTCGGTGTCCGGCCTGGCCAATGTCCCGGAGTTTCAGCAGATGCTGATCCTGTTCTCCAACCCCGTGGTGGGGGTGCTGCTGGGGGCGGTGGTGACGGCCATCATCCAAAGTTCCTCCGCCTCCGTGGGCATTTTGCAGGCCATCTCCAACACCGGGGCCCTGACCTATGGCGCGGCCCTGCCCATCATCATGGGCCAGAACATCGGCACCTGCATCACCTCTTTGCTGAGTTCCATCGGCGCCAACCGCTCTGCCCGGCGGGTGGCCATGGTGCACCTGTATTTCAACCTCATCGGCACCTTCATCTTCCTGGGGCTGTTTTATGCCCTGGATTCCCTCATCGGCTTTGCCTTCACGGCCCTGCCGGTGAAGGCGGTGGGCATCGCCATTGTGCACACGGTGTTCAATATCGTGACCACCGCCATCCTCTTCCCCTTCATCCGGCAGTTGGAGTGGCTGGCCCGCAAGACCATCCCGGACAGCCGCCACGGGGAGCAGCTGGAGCTGCTGGACCCCCGGCTGCTGGCCACCCCCAGTATGGCCCTGGAGCAAAGCCGGAAACTGACCTCGGAAATGGCCCGGATGTCTCTGGCGGCCTTCCGGGATGCGGACAGCCTGCTGGACCAGTATGACAGCCGGATCGCGGTGTCGGTGGAGGACACGGAAAGCACCGTGGACCGCTATGAGGACAAATTGACCTCCTACCTGGTGCAGGTGGGGGCCCAGCACATGACGGACGACGAAAGCCGCGAGGTGTCCAAGCTGCTGCGCAGCATCGGGGACTTTGAGCGCATCAGCGACCACGCGGTGAACCTTGCCGAGGTGGCGGAGGAGCTGCACACCAAGGAGATCAGCTTCTCCCCGGAGGCCCAGCACGAAACCGGCGTGATGCGCCGGGCGGTGAAGGAGATCCTGGAGCTGGCGGTGAAGGCCTTTGTGGACAACGACCTGGACACCGCCCAGCGGGTGGAGCCCCTGGAGGAGGTGGTGGACCGCCTGCGCACCATCATCAAGGCCAACCACGTGGAGCGGCTTCGGACCGGGGCCTGCACCATCGAGCTGGGCTTCGTGCTGGGGGACCTGCTCACCTCCCTGGAGCGCACCAGCGACCACTGCTCCAACATCGCGGTGAGCGTGATTGAACTGGTCAAAAAGGACAGCGTGGACGGCCACGAATACCTGAAAAACGTCCACGCCGGCCAGTACGGCCCCCTGTTCCAGACCACCTATGAGCAGTATCTGCAGGAGTATGACATCGCCTGCCCGGTGCCCGGGAATGGCAACGGGAAGCGGCTGGCGGAGGGGGATCAAGGACAGGATGTGAAGGAGGCCCCGGCGGGGGTGTAGGGGACCATCAGATCCGATGATGTGCTGATTATTAGCTACAGCTCTTTGCAAACTGATAAAGGGCTGTTTTTCTTTAGCTGGTCAATGTGGTACAATCTATTCATTCATTTGAAGAACAGTGGTTAACAATTGGAGGACAGCACATCCAGGCACGGTTGTCATGACGCCGTGGCTGATGCGAAATACACATGACGGATGCAAATCAAATCAAATCCAGACAAAGGGTTCAGGATCATGGCGAGGTGTTCACCAACCCCCGGGAAGTGAATGCCATGCTGGACCTTGTGAAGCAGGAGACAGAGCGCATTGACAGCCGCTTTCTGGAGCCAGCTTGCGGGGACGGCAATTTTTTGGTGGAGATCCTGCGGCGCAAGCTGGCGGTGGTCCACAGGCAGTATCGGCGCAGCGCCCTGGATTTTGAAAAGTACAGCCTCCTGGCCTTAAGCAGCGTCTACGGAGTGGAGCTGCTGCCCGACAATGCGGCCAGCTGCCGGGAACGTCTGTTTCAGATCTGGGATGAAGCCTATACGGCAGTCTGCAAAAAAAGCCGCCTTGCCCAGGCATGCCGGGAGGCTGCCCACTACCTGCTGGAGCGCAACATTATCTGCGGAGATGCACTGACCATGGAAACTGAGACGGGCGAGGCCCTGGTTTTCTCCCAATGGTCCCTGATAGGCAGCAGGTTCAAGCGGGCGGACTACAGCCTGAACGGCTTGCTGAAGGCCCAGCCACCACAGCCCGATCAGGTGCCCTTGCCGGAGACGCCCAGGGCGCAGCAGCAACAAAGCATGCTACGGAAGGAGCCTTTGGTGGAGCAGACCAGCCTGCTGGACCAGTTCCATCTGACAGCGCAAAATCCTGATAACAAGCAGGAAGAACCTGCATCAGCGCAGCCGGAGACGGACGAGGAAGGCCGCCTGCTGCACGAATACCCCCTAACCGACTACTGGAGGATTGCCCATGAGCATCAGCCCCTTGCGCGCCCAGGACTATAACCCGGACATTTTGAACACCCTAGCCAACCTGTCCAGCGACGAGGTATTCACCCCGCCGGAGGTGGCCAACCAGGTGTTGGACTTGCTGCCCCAGGAGCTGTTTTTAAGCCCGGACACCACCTTCCTGGACCCGGCCACCAAGTCCGGGGTCTTTTTACGGGAGATTGCCCGGCGGCTGATGGTGGGCTTGGCGGATGTGATTCCAGATGAGCAGGAGCGCCGGGACCACATCTTCCACAAGCAGCTGTATGGCATCGCCATCACAGAGCTGACAAGCTTGATGAGCCGCCGCAGTTTGTACTGCAGCAAGTTCCCCAACGGACGCTATTCTGTCAGCCGCTTTGAAAGCGCAGAAGGCAACATCCGCTTCAAGCAATTGGAGCATCGTTTTGTGGATGGAAAGTGCGTGTACTGTGGAGCTAGAGAAAACCAGTTTGGGAAGCAGGTGCGAGAGGGGTTGGAATATCATGCTTATGAGTTTATTCATACCACCAAGCCGGAGGAGATTTTGAAAATGAAGTTTGATGTAATAATCGGGAATCCGCCGTATCAACTGAGTGACGGAGGACACGGCGTGAGTGCCCAGCCTATATACCATCTCTTCATTGAGCAAGCAAAAAAATTATCTCCTCATTATTTGACCATGATAATACCTGCAAGATGGTTTGCGGGAGGCAAAGGTCTTGATGTGTTCCGAAGAACAATGCTGTCTGACAAACGGTTGAAAGTTATTACGGATTTTGAAACGAGCAAGGAGTGTTTTGACGGAGTTGATATAGCGGGAGGTATCTGCTATTTTCTTTGGGATTCTAACCATTATGGTGATTGTCTTGTTAATAACATGTCTGGTGGAGAATCAATCTCTGCAACTAGACCTCTAAACGAGTTTCCAATTCTGATACGATCAAATACAGGCGTGAAAATAGTCAAGAAGGTGTTGTCATTAGGCGAAACAACTATGAACGAACAAGTATTGCCGAGGAATCCGTTTGATTTTCAGACAAATTTCCGTGGGTCTAGGACAAAAACAAAGGATAGTATAAGAATACTTACAAGCAAAGGCTTTCATTATGTGCCTGAATCATTGGTTAAAAAAAACCGAGAACTAATACCATCACATAAAGTACTCATTGGTCGACTTGTTCCAAGTAATGGTGAGCTGAATCTCAAACCTGGTGATAAATACCGTGTTATGACGAATACAACACGTTTGGCTCCAGGAGAGATTACAACAGAGTCTTATATAATTATTGGGCATTTTAATTCAAAGGGCGAAGCTGACAGTTTTGAGAATTATATTCGTTTAAAACTGCCTAGATTCTTACTTAAGCAATCTGTTACATCAGTGAATATTACAAGGGAAACTTTCAGGTTTGTTCCTATACAAGACTACTCTAAACAATGGACCGATGCAGAACTATACACCAAATACGGACTGAACCAAGAGGAAATCGACTTCATCGAAAGCATGATCCGGCCTATGGACACGGAAGGTGATGGCGATGATGCATAGCCAATATGCCACAGTGGATGCGCTGCTCCTAGCGCCGGAGGGTGAGCGTATCCAGTTTAAGGAAGCCAAGAAACGTTACGGCTTTGATGAGGCAGCGCAGGTTTGCTGTGCCCTGGCTAATGATGGTGGCGGTAAGCTGGTGTTTGGCATTACGGACAAGCGACCCCGCTTGGTAGTGGGCAGCACCGCCTTCCCGCAGCCGGAGCGCACCCGGATGGACTTAATGAACAAACTGGGGATCCAGGTGGATTTTCAGGTATATGGGCAAGGAGCCAATCGGGTGTTGGTGTTTGAGGTGGCCAGCCGTCCCCTGGGCCTGCCTGTTCAGGTAAAAGGCATTGCCTGGCATTACGTGGGGGATAGTTTGCAGCCCATGTCCCAGGAGAAGCTGCGCGAAATCTACAACGAAAGCGGTCATGATTTTTCAGCTCAGATTTGCCCCGGCGCCACCTTGGCAGATCTGGATCCGGCGGCGGTTGAAGATTTCAGGCGGCTGTGGATTGAAAAGAGCGGGAACCAGCGGATTGCAGGGTTATCAGTCCGGCAGCTCTTGCTGGACTGCGAAGCCATCACCCCGGAAGGCCTCACCTATGCGGCGCTGATCCTTTTT
>Ga0209510_1001510_pt1 | contig 26168 bp, 19 predicted proteins | sample BiotimSIPDNA_FD_185749 | JGI IMG/M metagenome (GOLD analysis project Ga0209510, IMG submission 185749) | Anaerobic biogas reactor microbial communites from Washington, USA - Biogas_R1 time_0 SIP DNA (SPAdes) (version 2) | ecosystem: Engineered > Bioreactor > Anaerobic > Unclassified | place...
GCCCTTCAGGACGTATTGTTCATGTTCAACCTGATTGGTGTGGAGAGGCATGGAACCGCCAGCGCGAATAGTGAATTTGCGCATGGCAAAATTGGGGGCTTCCTGGTCAGAAATAAGCACTGCCTTCAAAGCCCCTTCACCGACGGTCAAAGGCTCTTGAGCGATTTCGTTGCTATGTTTAACTGGCATAATCACCTCCTGAGGTTTGAATAATCTTATCTTAAAACGATCTTGATTTGATCCGGATGTTTCACAAAATATCGGGATTGTTGTATAGTTATTTATATTGATTACCAAGTTTTTTCATCACGAGAATTAGTTAACAATTCAAGCAATCATTCAAAGAGGGAGAAAAAAATCATGTCTATTGTTACAGATCAAATTATCAATCATTTGGAGTTTCTCGGATATAAGACCGAAAGAAACGAGGATGCTTTTTTAGCTCGTCACAGCAATTTTTTCAATATCCACTTTAAGGAAACCAGTTCTGGATTGCTCTTTAGCGGTATCTTTACTGGAAATGATGCTGGAAAAGAGAACCGAGTTGCAGTATTGGAAGCAGCTAAAAATTACAATCAACGGACATCCGTTAACTATGCTTACCTTGATAAAGATTTAGATGTTATCTTCGAAGCATATTTTCCTAAAATTTACGATAAATAAGTCTTTGGTGTTTTCATGGGCCGATTTAAATAGGATTTCTCTTCAACTGGAGTGGGCGAACCTGAACTTCGTGAATTCCTCATATAGTATTTATAAAAAAATGTATTCATTGGTAATAGGCTCATCCTTAGTGCAATAGCCTCGACGAAACAAAAAATGGGAATGCTCTGGAATACAGAGCATTCCCATCTGGCAGATTGATGATGGTGTTTATGGACTGGCAAATTTCCAGTTGTCGCCACACTCTTCAATCTTTCCGAGTTTTATCTCGTCGAAATTTGGCTTACCAGAGGTCAGGTCTTTGAGCAACGAAACTGTTGTTCGCCACTGTGAGTCATCATAGGCTTTTTTGGCTTCAAGAAATTTTCTTAGGTCGCTTTCATCACAACAATTGTTTTCAAGCCATTCCATCCATGAAAAGAGCAAAGCTTTTCGCTTGGCATTTGAAATGCCCTCCAGCTTCCGCTGAATAGTTGCATTTTTTATGCGTTTCAGCACCTGGAGGATGCTGGTGTTAGAGAAAAACAACTCGTTTGGCGCAACATTGGTCAACTTATCCAAAATCTTCCAGATGTGGTCCCTTTGGAGCCCAGATTGATTTACAAGGTAAACGACCATCTCGTTCAGCCCTTGGGTGGCTAATTTGTCCGCCTTCTTGCCGACCCGTTCACCTTGATTTATAATCTCGGAGAAATCCAAACTCTCGATTCTCTGCTCACTAGGCACATCCTGGTGATCAAAGTAGGTCTCAATTGTTGAGACACGTGTTGGTTGGAGTGAAATTCCCACAAGTTTCTCAGCGTATTTTTTTGGAGTGCCGTAGGTCATCCGAGAATTTTGGATTATTGCTTTCACGATAGCAGCATTCCTGGTTGAGGACGGCAGGATTGTGCGCAATGTTGCCGGCATGATGCGTTCCTCTTTTACATTTGTTCGCATTATTGCCATATAGTTAGGCAGATTTGTCAACTCAAAAAGGCTGAATTCCGGGTGAAACTGACTTTTAAGTATTTCGGCATCTTCCAATCCAAGTCTGAAGGCAACGATGGTTCCCACATTACCCAACAGTGCGTTTTTGATTTTACGATCATCAACCTGGGCAAGATATTGGTTTGCCAGTACCAGACCCAAGCCAAATTTCCGGGCCTCAGAAAGCAAAATAGAAAAGTTCTCTGTGGCGATGCTTTGGAACTCATCGACATAAAGATAATAAGGTTTTAATTGCTTTCCTTTAGCGATGTCTTTTGCCCTGCCCATAAACGCTGAGGTAATTTTTGCCATTAATATCATGCCCAGGAATGAAGCATTCGCTTCCCCCAGCAATCCCTTGGAAAGATTTACAAAGACAATCTTGTTCTCCTCGATTGCTCTTGTGAAATCGATAGTTGAACGCGGTTGACCGAAGATGTTTTGAATGCGGCTGTCACTAACAAAATCCGTGAACTTTCCTGAGAAATAGTCACCGTGCCGCGAACCATTAGTTCGGTCATTCTGGTTGTAGTTGACATTAGGCAGGACCTCGTCCACCCAATTCCTCAGAATCGCGTTTTCCCACTTCAAGGGCAGCCATCGCCTCCAGAAGTAATCCGACTGGAAGATGGCATAAAATTCGATGATCGTTCCAGGATTTTCGCTATCGCTCATGGCTAATAACATGTTGTTCATAACATGTTGAAAAAAAATCGGGCCATAATAGCCACCGTCAGTTATATCAAAATGCTCGCGAATGAACCTCTTCAAGATAGCACGCATCTCTTTAATCAGGTAGTCCCGTTCACCGTTTTTTTGCACTTCAAGCATGTTAAGAGCCATCGGGTATTCAATATCAGACGGGTCGAATAGAACAACATCCTTGACCCTTTCTAAAGGTACGAGCGAAAGCAAGTCATGATACAGTTCTCCATGGGGATCGATGACCATAATCCCATTTCCAGCTTTCAGGTCTGCTTGGATCATTGTCTTCATCAGCGTGGTCTTTCCCGTACCAGTTTGCCCAACGATATAGGTATGTTGGCGCCTGGTTGTTTCGTCTAGGAGAACGTCTTGTTCGAATCCGTAAAAATTGTTGGTACCGATCTTGGTATTTTTTTCAGTGTTAGTCTGCAGATCGATCAGCTCTTTTGGGAGCGGGTGCGTTTTTACGGAAAACGTGTTGATTCCGGGCAAATTCCCATTAGCGTTGATCGGGAAATAGAAAGCAGTCGATACTTCGGAATTACCTACCAGGTTTGGAAAACGATTGGAACCATTTCCATTCCCATCTGAGGAATTATTGAAACAAGAGTTCGTGGAAAGCGTATTGATAACCCTTTGAAGGTCATCTGATTGGGGAACAATCACCTCGCAACCGGGACAGTTGACGTCATTGCCACTGGAAGGATCAGATAAAGCAAGTCCAGCGTTTTTCAGTAGCAGTGCATCCAAGGTATTCTCTGCGGAGATATAGAAGCCCAAGTAAAAGGGTTGCTGCTGAAGCTCGATCGCTGTGCTCGATAGACTCTCCGTCAAACATTTCGCGCGTGATCTCGTGAAGGTTTTCTCGGCATACTGGGCAGCCTCTCCGCACAGTTCAATCTGTTCATGTAGCTGGTCGACTTCGTTGTCGGTTAACCTGGTGGGCGAAAGCAAGGCGGTCAATATTATCGGTTGTTGGTAGCTGACCATCGTCCTCAGCAGCTGTTCAAATCCGCCTAAAGTGGGTGCATAGGGATGTACGTAATCGATAGATTCGGTTTGGTTGGCCTGGCTGGACCCCGTAGAGAGGTATCCGATGTTTTGAGTCGGAAGGGAAGCATTGAGAGTGATTTTCTCAATCTTGCGCCTGATTTCAAAGTTACGACTCTTGTTCCAATCGATAGGATTGAGAAGGTTTTTCAAATCGGCAGGTTCTGTGACCTCCTGCCAAACGTGGTCATCAAAATTGCTTTCCAGGAGAATTTTGAAAGTTTTCGAAAGACTTTCGATCTCGTCCGCTGATTTTTTAGGGACTTTGACAATCAAAGCGATGGTAATCGAATTTGCTTTGGCAGAAGCTCCCATTGGCGCAACGATCGTCCGCAGACAGTATGTGATCTCTTGATCTTCGCGATATAAAATCTTGGTGAAACCGGTCATCCTCATTCGATGAGCCAAGAAGACATCGCGTGCGATTCTGCCTGAATTATCCGATTTTATCCTTTTCAAGACAAAACCAAAGATTATTGAGTTATCCTGCGTCTTGGTGATGCAAGCAATTTTGGTCATAAATCCTGTTTTCCCTTTTTGATAATCCAGTTGAGATGAGATGTCCGGTTTTATGGGTGATGAGACTGTTCTTGTGCGGATTCTCGAAGTGAATCGAAAAATTGCCACCATTGATCGTATTGATCACTTTGGCTGAATGCATTGACATAACTCTTAAGAACATCGGACACAAATTCACTGTGAGCTTGGAAGAAGGTTTCCCCTTTTGTTAAGTCAGTCGAAGAGCTGTATTCCGCATAAAGGAGCGGCAACATGTTCGTCAGTGTTTCCTTTCGGACCCCTCCATCCTGGATTGATCCAAGCATCAGTAATAAGAATTGTTCCAATTCCTGCGGTTCTAAAGAGGGTGTGCGATGAGTGATCTGTGAGACTATGGTATGCCAAACGGTGACATCCGACTGGTTTCTCGCAGTCTCGATCCGCCCGGCTGCTGATTGGGCGATTTCGCGGAGCGTAAGCTCTGTGCTGCTCAATTTTTTCGGGTCCGGAATTGGAGTTTCTCTTGTCATTTCATCTTCGCGATCATCTTTTACCTGTACTACTTCTCGGTATTCAATCTGCTCCATGGTTTGCATCGTAATCGAGGACTGAAAATTAGGCTTCGTCATCTTATCGATGTTTGAACAGCTTTTGTGTTGGACAACGTCAATTGTAGCTTGGATATCCAAAACAACCGCACTGTTCCTCTGTCCTGTTAATGTGAGATTATTCTTAAAACGTGACAACTCAGATGAAAATGATTGGATGTGCTCATCGCCGGGTTTTAGGGTGAAAATCGAATCCCAGCGTTTTCTCACCAGAAAATTGATCTCCATTAGCATCGCTCCAACGATTCCATCCTGGGGATAGTCTGCCCAATATCCAATGTTCAAATAAGGCAGTAGTAACGCGCTGTACAGCTCTGGTCTGATTACATTCGTTGTCTCAGGGTTACGGGCAGTCAGTTCGTGACGGAGGATTTCTAACAAGGCAGCCGTTTCTCGTTGGTCCCGGTTGCGGATGAGCGAGATTTTTGCCAACGGGAGAATTGCGTAAGGCTGAAGAGATGACATCATCTTTTCCCATCGGTTTTGCAGCCAACACCTTGTAAATACAGGCAGGGGTTCTGGCAGATTCTGTTGATTCGCGAAATAATTGAAAAAGTTCTCCTTGTATTTTGAATCAGGTGCGAGCACAAAATGTATCCAAATCAGTATTGCTACGGATCCGCTTCTTGATTTTAAAATCAATTCTTTAATTGCATGGAAACCCTGGTTTAGCTGCATAGAACCGTTCTCGTAACGATCGTTGAAGAATCGATGCAGGGAATCAAAGAATAGATGGAGGCTATCGGTGGTATTGGGTTGTCTTGAAAAATACTCCAAGAGTTTCTCAAAAACCTTACTGAGTTTTCGTTCATCCAGGTCATAGGGTATTAGCGCAGGCAGAAGCTGGATGATATTTTCGTATCCGAGGTTCAAGGATGCTAAGGATTGCGTCAATAAAGCTTCAGACCAATAGGCTTTTATCAGATTTGCATCGCTTGTTTCCAATGCAGGAACCGCACGGACCAATATTTTACGAATGTGTTCACTCTCCACCTCTTGAGGGTTGGTTTGCTTTATCTCCTCTATTAAAACCCGCAGACTCTCCCTGCTGCTGTACGCTTCGGGGTCAGTGAGCATTTGAAGCAGCCGCTCCTGCGAATTAATCGGTTCGGCTTGCGGGGGGCCATATCGCAGACCGTTTATATCGATCGGTTCTGCCTGTCTTAGAAACGATTTAACCAGGTCTGCAGCTGATTTTCCCCTGCCCAGAAGGCGCGTGACCGCGGCTGCATATCCTTCACATAATCGAACCCCATCCACATCTTCACCAGGCGAAACATAGGAAAGGGTTGGGTTTGCTTTTCGCCCGACCACCAATCGGTCGCCGTCTTCCCGGTAAGTGTTTTGCCAGCTTGCGGCTGGACAAGTAGACCTAGCACCATATGGCAGACTAATCAACGCAGCATCGAGCCATTCAAGTCGTTGTTCCAGGCTGACAATTGTGTCATTACGATCCCAGATACAGACATTTTTATTCCTTGTTAAAGCATTGGCAACAACCTGAGTGAAATCCAGTCCTTGCGCTGATAATCTCTCCAGGAAGTAATTTTCTGTTTCTTCAAAGGTAGGCAGTTCCACTTTAAGGGTCGGTTGAGAGAGCAGGATCTCGCCATTTCGGATAGCTACCTGCGTTGCTGACAGGCGTTGGCTGACCTCAGGCAGGTCAAAAAGTGCGGCTTGCTGTTTGAAACCACATGGATGTTTATTAAAAACCTCGTATGGGAGTATAAGGCAAGTGGTGGTGAGTACACGTCGGGAACCATTGTCCACATAATCTGTCCAGATTTGACGGATTATGACTTGTTTGAGCAAGCCATCAATCTCTTGTGGAATGAAATAAAAGCAGGGAGCACCAGGTGAGTGGGGTGTTGCTTCGTAGGGGATCTCATCTTTTATCCAGTTGTTCATAAACAGTCGCCAAGTTTCCGTCTGCGCAATACTGCCACCGAGGATGCGGTAATCCTGCTGGTCCATAGCTTGCTTACTGACGATAAACCAATCGATTTGGATTTGCTCGATCACTTTTTACTCCCCCCCGCCCATTGCCCAGGTTAAAGCAGGCTCCAGGTTAACTGGAGTGTAGTTTCTACCATTCCTCAAGCGACTCTCACCATTATCCAGGATGACAAGATTGTTACATGAACCCAATTGAACCTTACCTTCGCAACGGTAAAAACCTATGGAAGAGACTGAGAAGAAACGAATATTTTCTCCTCCAAACAAGATTCCGACATTCGTGATAAACCTCTTTGCGTTGTCCAAGTCTAACTTTCCTAACAATTCAATTGATCCTTCATGTTGCGAACCGTTGATAGAAACTAACAGACCTTTACTGCTATTTTGAGTTAACAGTTTTTGTGCATCTATTCGCTGGAGAACCTCAGGGTCGTCATACTTGGTCAGACAAACAGATAAGCGTTTTCCGTTAAAGGATGGAGACTCTTCTAACAACCTCCCGAACAAATTGTCATAAAAGGTTAACTGATTGGAGACATCAGCAATCAGGTCAATCAATATTATATAACCCTGGCATGTGTGAAGAAATTCCAGCAGCTTATCTTCTGGATTTCGATAATGGACGCCAGCCAAATCATAGGCTGTGATTACTGCTTGACTATTCCGCCTGGTTTTCTTAAGTTGAGGACCTGTAATAAGAAATTCCAACATTGGAGGATTCTTGATGTTCGGGTCTGTGCCTGCAACAAGCAGTCCATGCCCCATTCTTTCCCTGGCTAATTTTAACCAGTCGTTTGAGTATTGGTCCGACCCCGAAAAAAATACACCTTCTAAATCTTTTTCGAGGCATGAAATTAATACTGTCTTTCCGCTCAGGGTATCGCCGATCGTGCCTACCCTAAATTCTCTTTTTTCATCTTCCATTATTAATTCACTCGCTTTCAACAACAACTGATGGAATCACAAGCTCATCACTGAAATCAGATAAATTCTTGAAGAGTTTAATTAGCAATGATTCAAAGTTTTCTTTTTGGAAATCATCAATCCGATTGTTAGGTTGAACTGAAAACCAGAACTCATCACAATGTTTCTTAAAGAACTTCTGATAGATTTCTCGCTGGGCATAACAGAACTGATCGTGGATAACCTGTATAACTGAAAATTTGGGTTTTATGCTTTTCCACAAATCCACCCAACTCGGTCTTACTCCATACATACCGCGCAGGTCTTTATGAGGGCTGGCTGGACGATTACCAATAATAAACATGCAATACTGATTGCTTTCATCGAAATGATGTTTGGTCATTTCCTGGAAAACCAGCTCCAGCCTGCCGGGAAAAACGTGAGGTCCCGGTCCACTTATTTTTAGAGTTCTTAAGGATTTTTCAATCGAAGAACGTTTGCCATTATCGTAAGTGAAGAGAGCTGGCCAATGATCGGGACGTGGGGAATAGTCAGGGACGGTGTCACATGAATAAGAATAAAGGTGATAAGTGATTTCGAACTGGCTGAATTGTTTTTCCATCGCATCGATCAGTTTTTTAACAACATTCTTCCTGACATCAAACTCCTGATCACTATTCACGATCGTATCGAGGATAATATACACTTCAATAACAGGTATTTTTAGCCTGACCTTACTCAATAGGTCAGGAGTTCCTTTCAAAGCTTTTACTCCATTACCATCAACTGTGATTGTGGCGATACTTCGCCGGCTAATCATGATACTGGCGGTTTTTGTTCCACGAGGTGGAATGTCCAGGTCAATCTCGTAATATTTGCAGGCATTCTCGTTGTTACCCAGATGAAAAAGCAGTTTTGATTGCCCGCTGTTCAGGGCGTTTGACTTTAGAGAAATATTTACTACCCGGTCAGGTTGAATGAACTTGTCCCCTGAAAAAACGACAACATGGTCATAACTGACATTCCCTGAAGAATCTACTTTTGCCGACAAAGCCGAAATATCTTCACCCAAGGGAGCCGTGTCACATAGAGTTTGGACAATTTCACTGTACGGCTGCGTGTCTGGATAAACCAACCTTTCAGGTTCCCACCCGTTAAAAGCAGCGCTAATAAGCCTATCCAGCTCTGCACTGTGAGAGGCGTTGTTGTAGGGAGTAGCATGGATCATTTGGCTCGAATTGCTCAGTCTGTTCTTGAGATTCCCATCGAACCAGCCTTTCTTGGGAGTCCTGATGCCGGTCAGTAACTGGATAACACGTCGATCAATTGCATCAGAAAAATTCACTCCCCAAGTGATCGGCTCAATTTTCCCTACAACGATTCCGGATTTCTGTTTGCTAATAACCGAAAGGGTGAGTTGCTCAGCATTATCATCGAATATGGTCACGCTCTCACCTTGCTTAAGCTCAGTCACCAGGCTTTGTAGCCTTTTCATCCCATCCTTCCTGGCTCTTTCCAGCGCTCGCCCCCTGAAAGACTCATCCATGGTTTTATTCAAGCGGTCCAGCCGCTCCTTGAAAACAATAAGATCTTTAGTACCCTGGGCTCCCTTTGCCCCCTTGATAATACGAGCCAGTATGTCGTTCTTTTGTAATTCGAAGGTCTTCTCCAAACCCAACGTGATGACACCGGTTTCCTCGTTCAATTGAAGTTCACATAACTCACAGCGCATCGCGCCATCAGAAAATGGTTCAGCACAACCTGGGCAATAATTGTTTCCCGCTTGATCGAAGTCCATATCTCGCTGTTCCTCCATTCACTTCTAATCGTGGTTTGGTTAGGTAGTATTAGCTCAGTAAGATTTATTTTCAGGCGGAGGTGAATTCACCTTCACAGTAATTCTGTCTTCGAAAAGAAAAAAACTCAAAATCACTCACAAATTGGTGTGACAATCTTATCATGTCGATATCTAATTTTGCGTTTACTTTCACCGCTATCCGCTCCCGATATTATCAGTCATAGCAAAGTTTCCATTAATAATTCCGACAGAGGCTGCGTCACCATCCCTCTTTAGTGTTAACTCAGCCTTACCAAAACGATTAATGGACAATACAAGGTCATACTCCCCTTGCCTAATGCCGCTGGAGAAGGAAACAACTTTCTCTCCATAAGACAGTAAGATAGGTTGTGTCGGTTTGACGAGCACGACAACGCGGCAAACATTGCATTTTTCTCCGCTCATATTGAGATCTAAAGGTAATAATAGGGTGTGTTCCTTTTCGATCTTTCCGTTCACCAATCTCGAACCTTTATATGTTATGTTCGGATGGATTGGCTCTTTAACTCTGCATTCACCTGCAGCTATCATCCGCGCGCCTTCACTAATCGTATGCTTAGGATCACTTGCGATGATTACTTTGTCGGATTTAAGATACTTTGCACGTCTATTAATACTCGTTGCAAACAAGTCTTTGAATTTTTTCAGTGAGGGTCCTGCGCCTGTAATAAAAACCGTTGCGTCAACCCCCTTATTTTCATTCAGAAAAATATCTATGGCGCCCAAAATGCCAGAAATGTACTTAGTGTATTGTTCGTAAACCTCTCCAACCTTCAGCGACAATGATGATTCTGATGGGTTGATGAATGGCTTATTAGCCAAATCTGCTGCCTTGGTTTGTCCATCCAGCCCTTCCAAAGCCTGGAGCAACGTAAAACCTTCATCATGGTCACTGCCATATAGGATCTGTAATATTTCTTCACGAAATTGGATTCTAAGTGCTTCCAGGAACTCATTCTCTAATTCAGAGTATTTGGAAAAGCATCGTAACAGACCATCTTCAAACACATTCCAGCCTAGATCGCCCTTCAGCTCACTTTGTAACACCTGGATGGTGTCTTTTTCAAAAAAGCATAATGCCATTTTAAGCGCTGACTTTCCAAGATCACATACGACCATTTCTTGCGTATCCGGAAATATCTGTTTGAAGACTGCAGCAGCGCAAATCGCCGCGTCTACTGTAACAACTTTCGCGTTTGGGAAAGCTTGCTTTACATCCCTGAGAAGTGGATTATCTACTCTATCGGCTCTGAGGTGGGTGGGGGGAATTGCTACTGCGACAACGTCTGTGGCGGGATTTTTTTCTGGGTCACTGAGTAAAGCTGCGAGATGGTGCTTGAGAACTTCTTCCCCTTCGAGCAATGTAACCCCATAGGGAATGGTTTCGTCTCTTTCGAGATAATTTTTAATTGCAGGCGCACCGGACGAAATCACTCCCTTTTCAGGGTGAAACAAAACACTCGTTGGCAGCTCGGCGGTCTCGATCTCTCCGTCTTCTTTTCTGTGGGATATCTTGATCGAGTTTGTGCCAACATCCAGCCCTATTACAACCATAATGCCCGCCTTTGTGGAATTAGTTAGACCGCCCAGCCGTACTCTTTCCCTAAATCGTATGACTCGGTTTCTTCAATATTATACTTAACTTTACGCTTGATGTCCTTCAATCCGTTTTGTCGATCCTTGTAAACGGTGATGACAGAGTGGTCAATTGCCGAGACCACTACGGTGGTACCAACCAATCGTGATAATTGTGGTCTGTTTCTATCCCCCTGTGGCAAGTCGCAATCCCGGAGGAAATAGAACAGCACTCCAGTCTTGTGAAACTCGGTACCAAAGTGAAGAACATAATCAATCGTAGATTGTTTGATAGCTCTTTGTTGCATTCGGTCAGACAAATGTTTGTTGTAGTTCATCTTAGCTCCTCTCTGTGTCGCTATCGTTAATATGTACTTAAATGCGTGTAATGTGACAGTTGAATTCCAACATTTCAACGAGGAGTAGAGTAAAATAAACTCAAATCTGTTATTGACAAGTGGGTGCAGTGGAAAGATTAACGGATCAAGATTTTGAACAATTTATTATCTCCGCCCAGGTTGTAAAAGATGATGGCGGGGGCTATCACTTTGCCCCCGTAGCCTCTGAGAAATTTGACTTAAAAATAATTGCCGCTTATGGCATAGTACAAAACTTTATAGTTCACCCAGATCAGTTGGGTTGGACTCCTGCAACGACAACTTTCATTAACATCGAGAAGAAGAAGGATCTGCCGGAACTGGTTGAATACATCCGAGGTCATAATGTGGCCGGTGAGAAATTCAGAGAGAGAGCAATTGAAGAGTTCGAATCCCGTTTTCCAGATGGTAACTATCCAGAACTTGTTCTAACGCCCTTACCTGACATCCTTTCCGTGATGAGTCCGGTCGCCTGGCAGCAAATTCTTTCTGAAGTGCAAAATAGTTATACCCGGTCTCTGTTTGAGTACCTGTTGAAACCATCTTCGGAACAGCGATCGGTTGCACGGATGGTGGTTTTTGGTGACCCAGGGATTGGAAAATCGGACCTGTTAAAGTATGTCGGTTATGTTTGTGCAAAGAACCATTCATTCGTTCCTTTGTATATCGATTTCTCTGCCTGCAAACACCACGATTTCAATTCGTTGATCGCGGAACAGGCAAAACTTATTGATAAAAAAGCAAACATTGATGCCCTGCTTGAACGCAGAGATTTTTTGCTTCTTCTCGATGGCTTGGATTCGGTTGGAAGTCAATCTGAATTAGGTAAGGGGATTCAGATATTTTCGAGACTCCATAATCAATGCCATATCATTATTAGTTGCGATGTACAAAATGGTAACAGTTATTTAGCCATTACTGAAAATTACACCCTCACCCTGATCAATGGTCTTTCCTTGGCTACCCAATTCAAGATGGTCGAAGAATTGAGCGATGACCAACGGGGGCTTTTTAAGTCCCTCCGCCATGATGCGGGGATTGCCCAATTGTGCGCCAATCCCGCCTTCTTAGTTCCATTTATCGAGGTCATCAACCAGTGTGACAACTTGCGAGCGCTGCAGACTAAATGGAGTCAGATGGAGGTTCTCTTTTCTATTGCTCTGAGTGCACAGGGAGGTTTTTACCCTAGTGAAAAATTACAACGAGAATTGGTCAATCTGGCTGAACGAAAATTGATAAGAGTTTTTCCGCGCCTTCCAGGTATTCAGAACTCGGCGGGTGACAAGAATAATCTTAGAATATTAGCCGATGCCAAAATTCTAATCAGAAGTCAGGAGGATAACGACGACTATCGCTTCAGCGCGCCTTCATTTCTTGCATTTTTCGCTGCGAAATCCCTACTCAAAAATGAAAACGCTCTAATAGATTTTTTGAAGACTCCATTAAGCCAACTTGCTGACGATCCTACCAGTCGGGAACTATTAGTATTCTTACATGTAAACGGAAAAATCCCAAGAGAAATGCTTGAGAATCTGCTTGACCTGGAACAGGATGACGTTTACCTTCATCGATCCGCATTGGCGATAAAATGCCTTCAGCAAAAAAAGGAATTCTCCATTCCAGCAAGCAATTTTGAAGCTGCAGCCGAAAAGGTCATCTCGTTATGGAAAACCTCAGGGTTTCCGATCCAATCCGATTTTCTTTTTGAAGCGATTGTTAACATCAAACTACATGCACCCAACTTGATAGAAAAGAATATCTTTGGCGAAACCGGCGAGTTTGACGCAATCTCCCAGGAACTTTTTGAGCATTATAGCAATGGACCTGGAAGGATTAACCTTCCAAAATCCCCAGACCCAACCAACTCAAGAGATACATTTAAAGTTTTGGAGAGCCTCCGCTGGATAAAAGACTTCAACATTACCCTGGATACCAATGGACAAAAGAGGCTACTTGAGTATCTATCAACCTGGACATTGGAGTTTAACGCTCTTGCGGTTTTACTGACGACAACCTTAACGAAAAATAGTCGGTTGGAAGCGATAAGGTTATTGGTGGAAAAACTCCAAAAACCGGTACAACGCAACATTAATGAAATCATTCAGGAACTTCAGATGGTTTGCGAGGTGCTCGGAAACCTCGGATTTTCGACTGCCCAAGCTCAACAAGAAATATTGAAAATATTCTCGAAGGAAATTTCCGAATCACGAGATAGCACTCAAGCTTTTCCGTGGGACACCTGGTTGGTGATCGAGTTAGCAAAATACTACGACTTAGATCAGTTTGAACGCGAATGTAGAGAGAAAATACTTGAGGTGTTGAAAAACCCGCCAAGGACCGGCCAGCTTGAGGGATACGTCAAAGACGCCGCCAGTTTGATGTTCAAGAAGACATGCAACTATGAGATCAGGAAGCAACTTGCTCAAGTGATCTGGTCTGATACTTCTGAGAAAGAACCGATAGTCGAACCGGGAACAACAGAGCCATCATATCTGGTAGAGGAAATTGTTACACGAATTGATGTAGTTGGAGAAGAAATACTACTAGAGAAGATCAAGGCTATTCTCGAAAAGTCAACCTCTGAGGCAAAGACCTTAACAGAAAAACTAATCTTAACCTTTTTCTACGGAAATGCGATCACCAGGAGGAGAATTCTCACCATCTTTAGTGGAGTACGTATTAAATCAATTGGTGACGAACCGATGGAGAGGTTAAAAACTCTAATTATCGAAACACATTCCAAACGTAAAGATGCCACTGATTTCATCTGGTTGTATTCTGTTTTGATAGAAAAAGTAGTTGATGACACGCCTACTGGAGTATTACAAGTGGTGAATGAGATACTTTCAAAAAAATGTAAAGAGGACCCGGTGAATTTGGAATCGGAAGAAAATGCAAACTGTGATGAGCTGGTTGCAATCGCCAAAAATATTACTCTTGCCTTGGAGCGGAATGCTCGGTTCGAACCAATACTCATCGATATTGTGAAACAAATCGTTGAATACGAAGGTGCAAAACATGTTATCAGCCCATTCACTCATCAACTTGATAAAGCTGGTTTCAGGTTCAGTATTTTAACAAAAAATGGAATCCAAGAAATTTCAACGGAATATAACGATTTCAGACGGATAACACTGAATATTTAAGAATTGATCAAGATTGCTTGTCACAAAAAGCAGGATTTTGCACATATTGCATGTAAACGAAAGATGAATTTAAAAATTGTTCTACATTGGTTGTCACATTTTTCGTCAAATTGCACATAGATAAATATGAGTAGCTTTGGGAATATTAGTTAAGGAGGATTAGTGGAACAAGATGATATAAGTTCATATGGTTTATGGGATTATCGCACCTTGATGCCAGAGAACTTCCTGGATAAGGGTTTATGGAAGCGGTTCATTGATTCGTTCAACAACAAAAAAAGAGAGCCTTTTAAATATATGGCGATCAAGATGGAAGTTCAAACCATTTTGCTCACTCGATTTTTGGATGCAAGGGGTAAAAAAAATGACGAGGAAGTATTGAGCCGAAATGATTTGATTGAATGGCTCACAATGTACCCTTTTTCGCTGGCGATTATTGCGGTAAAAAAAGCACTAAAAGAAATCGAAGATTTTCAAGAGAGAAAACTGGTTGGTCAGGACATTTTATTAAGCACCATAATTCCTGATAAGAAACTATTAGATTCCGGAGCAGACGAATCAAAACTTGGATCGCATTCATTAGTCAGAGCCCTATACCTATATCAACCTCGAAAAGAGAGTTCATTTGATGCCTACATGACCGTGTACATAGGCTGGTCAGTTGAAGAAGCAATGAAGCAACATCGGCATCCTAGCGTGTATAGAGGTCGCGCGATAGCTTACAATAAAGCCGTGAATAACTTCCGGAAAGAAAATGGACGGGATCCTGAGAGCGACGAAGAACTAGCCAATCATGCTAAGAAGCATGTAAATACTATCAAAAGATGGCACGATGCAGCGGTAATTATCAACCCTGCAGAGAATCTTGACGACGATGAAAAAGCTGACTCTCACGAGACAATCCCTGATGTAGCAGTGGCTTCCGGGCTCTCTGCCGAAGATCTGGCAAACCTCTCTTTCTTTGCTGAAATCGTTCAGAATGAGTTCAGCATCGCAGAGCAAATGGTTTATTTTGGCAGGTTGGAAGGGATGTCATTCGAGCAGATCTTCTTGCAGGATGAGGCACTATTAAAATCGCCGAATAATTGCAGAAAAATATTCGGCCGCAAAGTAGCCCCAAAGTTAATGAAAGCACTAGGTGAGAAATGACTAGACTAATTGAAGGACAAATTGAAGATATGAATGAGAAGAAATTGATCGGTTTGCTACAACAGGCAATCGAAGAGCATCTTACCGAACGTGAGCTTGATTTATATGCCGACGGTCTGGGCAGCGATTTTATGAAGGCAAGAGTAAGAGCACATATCAATACCTGCTATATGTGCAGAATTGAAGTCGAAACCCTTGAAGAATACCGATATGGTATTTGGGGGGAGGAACTTGCTCGCGCTCGGAATCTGCAGAATACCTCTGAACCAGCATTGTCTGGTTTCGTTCGGGATTTCAAGGAGAAAGTATCCGTATTCCTGGGATCTATATTACCCTCTTCCTTACTCGTACCTATCCGCGCCGCAGCCATAGGAGATTGGTCGGACGAGATTGAGCTTGCTAATGGCGGTGCCTGGAAATATCGCGAGCTGGATGATGGTGAGCTTGAATATCGCATCCGATTGACTCGTGTTGATGACGTATCTCCGGTTGTGAGATTGGAGGATGACCAGGGCTGGTTCAAGGAAGTGGAATTAGAAAAAGGACCGATCAGTTGGTATGGAAGTCTTATCCTGACTGTTGAAGAGCGGAATAGGCTCGCCCAGGCTGAAGAGATCACCTGGAGAACATATATCGATGGGTCTTCAACTGAGACGGATGCCCCCGGCATCAAAACCGAGCGTTGATGATGAATCCCTTGGAGAATTCCATCAGGGAAAGTTTATCCTGGGGTCACTATGATCGGAAGTTAATTGAAAAACTCAAGCAACTTCGTGAAATTGATCTGTCCCTTGTTTCGGATAACCCTGTAGAGTTTAAACCAAAAATGCTCAAAGAGTTGTTCGATTGTTTTACAATAGCTCGAACTCAGGTTGATGACCCGGAGGCCCATGTTTTCGCGAGAACGTGGACCATCGGTCCGTTGTGGGCGATGGATGCGGTCAATTTTTTCAAAGGTAATGTTGATGCAGAAATTGACACTTCAAAAACCAGAGTCACATACTTGGACGAAGGAAAACATGGGAAAACCGAGGGAGTTGCCGCCAGTCTTACAGTTACTTTGGTAAGAGGGAAACCTGGTGATACACCGACAATTTTCCCAAGTGCAAAAACGATGAGTTTTGTCTGGGTTCAGGACGACCCGATTAAATCTTTGCAATTGGGGCTTGATTATGCTATTGATTTTCTGAGCCAAGAACCTGGTTATGATAGCCTGAAACAGCTTAATGGTGTAAACTTTCGCTGGGGTATTGAGCGGATCGATGGCAAAGAGATCGAGAAACCCCTTGGCGGAAAATCTTTAGGAGTAGCATTCTGCGAGCTTTGTTTAAGGCTTTTGCAGGATTATTGTGACCCTAAGAATTGAATAGAAATGGGAGATTACATATGACGGAAGACGGAAATCTTGAGCTTTACCAGGCTTGGTGCCCAATTTGTGGCGCTCAAAGGCACATGGATCCAAAAGAGGAGTGCGGTGAATGCCATGCAAGAAATTTTGGCTGGTTCAAATGGTATTTGCTTAAAAACGAAATTCAAACCATAAAGGTCTGTCTTTTTCTTCTTTTGTTTGCTTTGCTCCTTTTCGGAGCTCTATACGCTATCCCATATTTCTGGGAAAAAAGTCTTGAAGAAACGATTTCCGCCAACATGACAGCATTGATCAAATTGGAGGGGTTATGGTAAGAAAACCCTTAGTAATAGCGTTACTGATTGCCTTAGCCATCATTGCTATCGGAATATGGACTTTTGCGGATTGGTATAACACCGAACTCCCAGTTTTGGAGACAAAAGTAACCCAGGTGTTTGCAACGAAGACAGGTCATTTCTATAAAACCGCCACTCAGTCAGCGATTTACTCTGATAAGACTGCCACCTCAGATCAGGCTCAGCGATTTGTTCAGCAAACCCAGACACAGGTTTCATGGTATATCACTGCGACCGCCGTGCCGACATCCACCCCCACTGCAGGTTTGTATTGCCAGGCAGAAGTTATAAGCGATGGCGCATACCTGTATGCTGACCCGGGGGTTAACCCCAATCCCAACTCCCGTTCAAGATTGCCTCTCAAGGGGACGGTACAAATAAAAGGTTGCCTAGAGGATTCGGAGTGGCTGTATATTGACTCAAATGGTCTCAAAGGTTTTACACAATCCTTCAATCTTCAAAAGGAGTTATTTGATTGTGAACCTCAATCATTAGGTTTACATTTTATGGCTGGTTATCTGGACGATCCCGATTGGCGCCTGGTGCTTGAGGAGCAATTTGCTGAAAATAGCTACATTTGGTACTCCAGGGATGGAACTCAACTTACGACCAGCACTTCTGAGTCTGAGGCGAATTTAACTGTAATTGCCTATGGCAACCAACAAGAGGCATTCACCGAAAAACTTGCCAATAAACAATTCGAGGCGTTCGAGGTGATTTTTAACGCTAATGTAACCAGGGCTGGTTCCGCAGGGTACTTCGGGGTCAAGTTTTTCATTACCGATGAAGGGTTCAAGGAGATACGTTTCGACCCATACTATTGTACCTACAGCGTCTATGACGGTGACAAGGAAATTTTTGCAGGAAGCGTGAATTCGAGCTTCTGCAGGGGAGACCTGATCTTCCAGACGAGATTCAAGATAGATGAAGAACAGAGGCTGCTCGTTACAGTGAATGGCGAGACCCAGGGTCCGACCGAAATACCAGGTCTTGAATCGAAGGCCGGTCCAATTTCACTCACCATCAGTGACTTGAGGGTTTCTTATAATTACCTGGTTGTTACGGCACCGAAAGAATAAACGGGTCGAGTTGATGTTGATGCCTGCCACGCCGCGAAAAATTGTTATCTGGTGCCCTTCTGGGAGTTTCAAAGAGATCCAGGTGAGGAAATTGCCGGAGATGATTAACACTCATGCTGCCAAAGCCATATCGATTGAAGCGAAGCCGCAAATGACAGGTGATAGTAATGCTTACGTATTGGGAGTAGAAAGGTCTCTGAGCAGACGATCCAAACGACCCACACGCCGGCTGAAGTATTTGATCAATCATCAATTTCACGCGATCGAGATTTATTTACTGAATGACACTGAAATTGAGCATATGCCTCAGGCGTCGACAACCCGTATCCAAACAGCAGATTTGCTGATCGTTATTCTGGATGAGACCGGGATTGTTCGCTATACCCCCCAACCTCAGCAGACGACAAACGAAGGCAATGGCGGTTCGGATGAAATGTGGCTGGAGTATCTACGGCAACAGGTAAAGAACACGCGATATTACACTAAATACCAGAAAATGCTTAACGAAAATTTGATTTCAATTCAGGAAATTGGATCGAAGAAAATTACTCCGTTTGTTTTTAGCGTATATCATGCCGCCATAGAAAAAGCCTTAAACATACATACCAACCCCGACTGCGAGGTAGTTGTCTTACAGGCGAGCCAGATGTCAGAGCCGGTCCTGATTACGCTGCAAAATTACCTCGAGAAAATAAATAGTGGCACGAATAAGCCGGATCACATCAAAGCGCGTTTTTACAGGGATACCGCGCGAGTAACTTCCAGCATTGAAAACAGAAGTATTGGTGAGCATGAGATCATCGAAGTTCAAGGTTTTGTTGAGCTATTCCTGAATGAGCTTGCTCTTATTGAGAAAAAACGTATCCGGCGAGAAAAATTGGTGCGTTCGCTCTTTGGCAATGACACAGCCAGGCTTTACAGACCCTATGAGAGACAAACGAAAGTTCAAAAGAAGAATACCAGGAGGGTTTCACGTTGAGCATAAATTGGCACATCGTATTAGTAAAGTCTAAGGAAGAGGCGGTTGTTTTATGAAAAGAAATAAGAAAGAAGTTTTCAAGGATAAACAAATCCTAAACATTGTCATGTGGGGTCCAAGCGGTGCGGGAAAAGACTGGCTGATCAGGGGCTTCATCAAAGAGACCGATGATTTTAACAAGAATGTAGGTGCATCAAATCAGGGTAGAGAGGTCGCATACTATTACAACATCGCGCAATATGGTGGTTTGCGCGTACCAACAGAGAACATGGCCGTTAACCATTTCAGCACTGCAAATGCGGAATCGTTAGAATTGGAATTTTATCGAGAGTTTCGGGGAAAAAGTCAAAGCCCTTATTACATTAAGTATTACCACCATGTTGTTATCCATAACAACATGGGAGGAGAAATGGTTAAGGTGGTTGCGAACCTTAGTGAGGATCCGGCGATCAGCACCCTTTTCAACCCAATGAACAATCACTTTATCGTTGTCTTGGAACCGCCTGGGGAAGAAACGATGGTCAATCGTGAAGAAGACGACAATGAAGATGATCTTCAGAGGATTCTGCAGGGAAAAGCTGAAACTGGGAGCCCAACATTTACAAGAGTGGAATATTGCCGAAGTCTTAAAGATTTTTTCAATTTCTTAGACCAAAAAGGCAAGAAAAATATCGCCATCTGCCTTTCTAAAGCAGACACACATGATAAAAGAGGGGAGCCGATGCAGGTGTTGGCTCAATTGTATGGGAAAGACCTCCTGGTAGAAGTCGAAAAACAGCAAGCCAACCATAATATCAAGGTGTTTCTGACCACAACAGAAGGTTTTGATAAACCAAATACAAGCTCGGGAAACGCATTCAGAAATCCTACAAATACAGCCAGCCCCTTTTTCTGGTTTTTTGAAGAAGCAGAAAAAGAACGGCTAAAGAAAAATGCTCCCGCTATTTTCACTGGGGCGAGACTTTTTCCCTCTAATTATGTGCCTTATCCCCAACCCGAATAACTGACTATGTCAATTTAACCCAGGAGAAACAACATTATGGACGCAAATGGAAATTTAATCCCCCAGGAAAGCATCGCACTCTTTGGCCCCACGGCATCAGGGAAAGATTGGCTCATTCGAGCCTTTGCCAGAGAAATTGAGAAGATCAACCAGAAGGGTGACCATCTATTTTACTATGAATTGATGGAACTCCAACGCGATTATTCTCCCAGACCGGCGAGCGCTTTTCCCCCTATCGGGAATGTAGTTACCAACATGGCAGAGGATTACCTCTATCAGTTCACTCGTCGCGCTGATACAGATCAACGTTACAGTTGTTACGAGTACACGCATAATATCGCAATTCAAAACGATGCCGGAAGCATACTTGTTTCTTCAATTGTCGATGCAGACACCTTTAGCCAGACATACAACAGGTTAGTGACAGCACGAAACCTGATCATCATTATTGCACCACCGGATTCACCTTCAACACCAGTTCAAACCAAGGTTGAGGACCAGGAGTCCTCTGACTTGATTAAACTGTTAGAAAACATGTCAGCTCCTCAAGAGCCAGCTTACAGCAGTTATTTGCCCGAATTTGCCATCCGACCTTGGACTGCGACAGATTATCAACATTTCATCAGGTTGCTTTTTGACGCGCTCGGGAGAAATAGAACAGGGATCAGACGAAGAAATATTGCCATCTGTTTAACAAAAATTGACCAAACCAGAATTCAGAACAACGATTCTGAACAAGTCTTCTATTCGATGTTTCCTGGTTTGCGTGGGCTGATTCAGATGGAAAGAAACAGGCACAATATCGAGTTTTTCCAGACCTCATCGGCTGGGTTCATCAATCGCTCCGACGCGCTGGGGCGAGTTGAGCAGATACCGAATATCCAAAATGGTAACCTGATCGACGTTAACCGGTGGAGCCCATTTGGTACGACAAGACCCTTCTTTTGGATTTTCGAAACGCTGGAAAAGGCTTATCTTGCCAACAACTCAGGCGGCTTAAGAAACATTCTTAGGCCACGACCGGACTATCCTCCGTATATTGTTCGCTAAAATCGACGGGAAGCCAGAAATGCCGAATCAAGTCGCAAAGCAGTTGAGTTTGGATTACGTTGAAAGTGGAAAGATTTTCCATTACCAACGAAAATCATCGGACTTTGTTCCGCTCGATTGTTCTGATTTAACGCTTCGGAATAAGATTTTCCGTGATGTGTATTTACCGGATATCGGCAATTATGCTGCGAAAAATGGCTTGCGATTCGCTGGAAAAACGGGTGAATTCGGCAGTTATAGCGCGATGCTGCACACATCCAGGTTTTTTCCAGGTGACCTGTTGTTTATACAGGTCCAACAACGCACCGAGCTCGATTATCTCTATCGTCAACCAGGTTTTTCTCCGATCCGGGATTTGCCAAACCGTCCTTACACGCAGGCTCACATCACGGTTATCCCCGCAAAAGTTTTGTTAGATTATTTGCAAGAAAATATTGCCATCTATGATGCCTTGTTGTTTAGAACCTCCAATGGGTTTGCACTAAAGGATTACGGAATTGTAGACGCGCAAGGGCATCAAGTGATGCCTGCAGTGATAGCAAGATCAATCTCCCCCCGGCCACTCTTGCTGAGCGATGAAGATCTTTCGATCGCGAAAGGAGTAACGAATAAACTCTATGAAACCTGGTTGGCATCGGGCACCATGTTGCCAAACATCGTAATTGTCACACCCGGAGTAATACTTGAGCGCAGACTAGCAATTATGCAAGAAATCCAATCGCATATCTTGCCAATTCTGGGAATAGTAACTTTTGCCTTGGATTATGCCATTCCTCCCGAAAGCCAGATTTACTTCTGCGAACAATTACCGGACCAATCGTTTCCGCTCGGAAAGTCAAAGTTCTTTACCTATGCAGATGTTTTGAATGCCTCGAAAGATGGTCAAGGATTCTACCAGGCAAGTTTCAGAGAGGGATTGCCTCGCCTGAGCGAGCCGAAAGCCTTGAAGTATTTAAGAAAGCGACTCTCGCTCCAAGATTCGATGGTCTTATTGGACGCCCTTAAGGATGCCTTTATCAAGGATGAGCGGAAATTGTTTGATGTGATCTTGCGCAACTATGGCAATATTGAACCTGAAGACACAAAAGATTTGTTTAACCTGCTGACTCAAGATCCTACCCAGTTGCTGAACTTTATTCGGCAGATACCGAGATACAGCCTTCAGGCAAATGTCAGAAAAGAGATATTTCAAGTTTTATTTGTTGATCTCCTCAATAAATTACCTGAAAGCATGGGTATGTTCCTTGATACCTACGTGACAGTACGCGAGCAAGACACTGATTCAGTTCAATTCAGACCGCTCCTACAATATTTACTTAAGACGCAACCTGAAGCGCTCCCGGTGATTATCGAAAGAGGGCAAGCTGATCTTATTTATGACCTGTTTGAGTTGAATCTCACCCAAACGGTTGAGTACGACCTCCTGGCTGGAATTTTTATCAAACCAACACACGCTCTGTTCGAAGCGATTAACCAATTGCACAAAAACGGGAAGTGGAACGAAAAGCTTCAAATAGCTTTGATTGATGCTGCAGCCAAGCCGACTACACAATGGAGCGATAAAGACGTAGAACGGTTGTACACATCCACACCAATAAGGATACCCGAACTTCCGGCACAAAGATTATTACAACTTCTGAATTCTGAACAGTCACTAACTGAATTATCAAGGTTGCCAGATGCCAGCAAAGCAGAAACCTTTCGGTTGAAAATTCTGGGTGCTATTGGTAAAAAATCGGATGTTTTTCAAGCAATTCCTAGTTCTCACCACGCAAAACTTCGCGAAGTTGCCTTGAGCATTTGCTATAGCAATTCGGTGGGGAATCTCAGGTTCACCCGGGAATGGTTGGGTCAGATTGGTAAAACTACAGTCCTCTCTGACAATGAATTCTGGGCGGATTTCAAAACCATTTGCAATCAATTCAGAAGCAGCCAGCCGCTCTCGCTCTCTGACCCGGAAGAAAGAGCATTATATGACCTGCTTAAAGGCAGAATAAATCCTGAAAGTGGCTCCATAGCGCAAGCCTTAACCAAAGTCGGTATCCAAAATCGCACCGGAGCAATTCTGCAAGGACTCTTGCTGGACAACCAGAGTTTACCCAGACGCGATATTGAATGGATAATCGATAACCTTCCAGCCACTAACTCTATTGCAAATTGCGTAATCGACCGCGCTTACCAATCTACAGATTTCATGAGCAGTCTATTAAACCTTGGCGAAGCTGCCTGTGCAAAATGGTTATCAGTTACGCGGAGAGCCAAAACGCGGGTAATTTATAATTCACGCGATATTCTCCATGAAACACTTTTTAGATTATATAATCCCTCACAAAAATATATCCTGGATTTAGCCACTGAGGATGAGGGTATGTTCGTGGGCGTATCAGACTGGAGAGCTTTTAGTACAAAATTGGAACAATTATTGACAGCCAGACCTGCTATTGTTGAGCCACAGCCGGTGGTTGCCAGGTTTCGGAAAATCGTGAATGAATTTCAAGGCAACGATGAAGATCCTAGACAGCTGGTGAGGGAGATTCGTTTGCTCTCTCAATTGTCATCACAGGCAATAGAGCCCAACAATCTTCCAGAATTATCCACCCTGACGTTGCTCTTGAAAAGAGCTATGCCTCTTGCCAGTGAAACAACATTCGCAACCACCTACACAACCCTCCTGATGAACATTGCCGAAAAGGTCTCAGTCCAAGTTCTCGTCAATGCTTATAATCCGTTGCTGCTTTATTGTTGTTGGGATTATCTGCTTAATCATTTGCCGTCGGCGACGGAAACGAACAACTTCTTCAGGGCATGCGAATCCGTTTACCCCGCTGAACTGGCGAGTGTAAAATAAACACTAATTAAGCGGATAGCTGAGCGATTGATTCACTAACCATATCAGCAAGGTGGTTTCCCGACCAATTTTGAAGAATTGATGATTGAAATTCAACCGTGTTCCCGTCAACAGCCAGGACAAGAGACGGTGGTTTTTGCGTAAAATCTGCTGTGCAAACGAAATTGCATGAGATCAATCCAACTGGAAGTTTCGGGACTGTTACCAAAAAGAATCTTTCCTGGCTTGTTGCAGGGTCACCGCCTTGACGCAGGAAAGTCTCAACGAAAGCACCGGGAACGCTCTTGAGCTTAACCAGTTCAAATTCCCATCGTTCATACTTTTCTTCAAGCACCTGAACACTAGGTGAAACCGTAGTCATGACTTTTATTTCTCGAGTACTTTCATCAAAAATGTTCATCATACCCCTTAAAAAAAGGTCAAATAATTATCTGTCGAAAAAGCTACCAGTGGTGTTGAGTTTATTGTAACATTTTCACCTTTACTCGAGTGTGAATCTTGAGGAGATCGAAGTTAAAAATTGCATCGTTACCTTTTCTTGAAAAAACAGTAGAATAGATCGAATGGAAACCGCAACCGAAAGATCAAACTTGGCAAAAAGAAAAAGCTTCTGGGATGATTTGGTTGATTTTCTTTTATGCATCCTGGGTGGCATTATTTATTCCGTCGGGATCAACTTGCTCATTCTGCCCTTTGGGCTCTACATCGGTAATCTGACCGGTATTGCCACCATCATTCTGGAATTACTGCAAAACGTGCTGCCTGGTTTACACGATGCCACCGGTCTGATCTTGCTGGCGCTGAACCTTCCATTGTTGATCATCGCCTTTCACTCCATCAACCGCAAATTTTTCATGAAGACCATCGTTACTGTCATCACCGTCAGCGCGGTAATGATGTTCATTCCGGTGAAAGCCATCATCCCCGGTCTGGATGATTTGTTGACCCTTTCGATATTGGGAGGGCTTTTTTGTGGTTTTGGCGTAGGGCTCAGCCTGAGGGCTGGGGGCTCATCCGGCGGTGTGGATATATTGGGCGTCCTGATCACGCTCAAAAAACCCGATTTTAGCGTTGGCAGAGTCAGCCTCTTGATCAGCCTGATCGTTTATGCTTATGTGTTGTTCACCAGACCCCCGGTGATCGTGATCTACTCGATCATTTTCACCATGATCTTTAGCCTGACAGTGGATCGGGTTCATTATCAGAATGTCAAGATCAGTGTGATGGTGATCAGCAAAAACAGGGATATCCTGCAATATATCATCGATGAGACTCACCGCAGCGCCACCTACTGGCAGGGGCAGGGTGCATATTCGGGGAGTGATTTTTTGGTGATCAATACGGTCGTTTCCAAATACGAACTGCTGCGGCTGCGTCGGGGGATCATCGAACTCGACCCGCAGGTGTTTATTGTGGAAAACAACTCCGTCAACGTCACCGGCTACTTCCCATCGCATTTCTTCTAATAGGCGGACCGTGTAGGGGAGACCAGTGCTGCTCGCTCCGCTCCCAGCATCATGACCACGGTCTCCCGTGATGCAGGACGGCATGGAGGCAATCTCCTGTGCTTAAGTAGAAACCTGACGGTCCAGACCCGTGCTCGGTCCTTACAGGAGGCTTTGCACCCAGGAGGGAGGCACGATCAGCTTGCTTTACAGAATCTTCCGATCCAGGACTTCTTCCAGCAATTGCCAGGCTTCGATGTCGGTTTCGTTGGTCAGGTACGGGTCAAAGCCGAAATTCAGATACATATTAACCGCCTGATAGCTGGTGGTCTGGGAGGTTAAATAAGCTGAGTCGTGATACTCTGCCAGCACCTGCATTGCCTTTGCCAAGAGCGGTTTGGAGAGCTTTTTTCCCTGGTATTCTGGCACAACAGCCACCCAATGGATGCGGCCGGTGAAGTTTTGTTCCCCCTCCAATATGCCATACCAGGCGGTTGTCGTGCCGATGACTTGCCCATCACAATTCTCGATAAACAGACACCTCTTTCTCATTTCATGGAGGAAGGGACTGAATTCTTTCTCAAAATGTGCCAGCGCAGCAGCCTCATTAGCAAATTCGTCGAC
>Ga0209510_1001514_pt1 | contig 26094 bp, 23 predicted proteins | sample BiotimSIPDNA_FD_185749 | JGI IMG/M metagenome (GOLD analysis project Ga0209510, IMG submission 185749) | Anaerobic biogas reactor microbial communites from Washington, USA - Biogas_R1 time_0 SIP DNA (SPAdes) (version 2) | ecosystem: Engineered > Bioreactor > Anaerobic > Unclassified | place...
TTATCTGGTGTGCAATGCGGACGAATCCGAGCCCGGCACCTTCAAAGACCGGCAGATCATCCACAAGGATCCGCACCAGCTCATCGAAGGCTTGATGATCACGGCGTATGCGATCCAAGCCGCTCAGGCCTTCATCTACATTCGCGGCGAAATGTATAAAGGAGCGCGCATGCTCGAAACCGCGATCGAGGAAGCCCGGGCGAAAGGATTCGCGGGAGCCAACATCGGCGGCTCCAACTACAGTTGCGAAATCGTGGTGCACCGCGGAGCGGGAGCCTACATCTGCGGTGAGGAGACCGGCCTGCTGGAGTCCCTCGAAGGCAAACGCCCTTACCCGCGCATCAAGCCCCCGTTCTTCCCGGCGGTACTCGGACTCTATCAATGTCCCACCCTAGTGAACAACGTGGAGACGATCTGCAACGTGAAGCATATCGTGGAAATGGGCGGCAAGGAGTATGCGAAAATCGGCCGGCCGAATAACACCGGCACGCGGATCTGGTCGGTATCGGGGCACGTCAATAAGCCCGGATACTATGAATTTGAATGTGGTGCGCTCACCTATGGTGAACTCATCTACGAAGTGTGCGGAGGGATCCGCGGCGGCAGGAAACTAAAGGCTGTGATCCCCGGCGGATCCTCCTCGAAAATCCTGCGCGCCGGCGAACGCTTCAAGGGCAAGAACAAGGACGGTTCGGAGTTTGATTGGGGCATCGAAGACATCCCACTCGACTTTGACGGCCCGATGGCCGCTGGATCGATGTCCGGCTCCGGAGCCGTGATCGTAATGGACGAAAGCACCGACATGGTGGAGGCGATGGCCAACATCAACGCCTTTTACGCCCATGAAAGCTGCGGCCAGTGCACACCCTGCCGCGAAGGCTCACTCTGGCTGCGCAAGATCACCGGCCGCATGTGTGCCGGCGGCGCGCGCATCGAAGACGCGGACCTGCTGAAGTCAGTCGCCGACCAGATGGCCGGCCGCACGATTTGTGCATTCGGGGAGGCGGCCAGTTGGCCGGTCCAAAGTTTTATCGCGAAATTCAAAGATGAATTTGTCGCCAAAGCCCAACAGGCAGGGAATGCATCCGGCGCTGCCAAGGGTAGCGGGTTCCGGTTGATCGGATGACATGACCGCATAACAAGCGACAGCCACCAGGGATAAGATGAGCGAACAGAGCAACAAGCCACAGGAGGTCACGATCAACATCGACGGCAAGGACTACCAAGTCCCCGCCGGCATGAACCTGATCGACGCGGTCAAACAAGCCTCCGGCAAGGAAATTCCGCACTACTGCTACCACCCGAAACTCAGTGTCGTGGGCAATTGCCGCATGTGCATGGTCGAGATGGGGACCCCCATGGTCGATCGCGGCACCGGCCAACCCATGCTCGACGAAAAGGGAGCACCGAAGATCGGATGGATGCCGAAACCCGCTATTGCGTGTGCATCCAAGGCAACTGAAGGGCTCCACGTCCGCACGGACAGCCCGATGGTGCAGGAGTGCCGCAAGGGAACCCTTGAGTTTCTGCTAATCAACCACCCGCTCGACTGCCCGATCTGCGATCAGGCCGGCGAATGTCGCCTTCAGGAATTTGCGACCGACTACGGCCGCGGTTACAGCCGCTTCGTGGAGCACAAGAACGTCAAGCCCAAGCGCACCCAAATCGGTCCGCGCGTGATGCTCGACGACGAACGCTGCATCCTCTGCTCACGCTGCATCCGTTTCAGCCGCGAAATCGCCAAGGACGACGTGCTCGGATTCGTCAACCGCGGGAGCTACTCGACGCTCACGACCTATCCCGGCCGCCAGCTCGAAAACAATTACTCGCTCAACACCGTTGATCTGTGCCCGGTCGGAGCGCTCACCGACACCGATTTCCGCTTCAAGATGCGCGTGTGGTTCCTCAAGCCCGTGTCCAGCATCTGCACAGAAAGCAGCGTGGGTGTGAACACGCAGGTATGGTCACGTGAAGGCAAGATCTACCGCATCACCCCGCGCGAAAACAACGCGGTCAATGACTCATGGATGCCGGACAGCGGGCGCCGTCTCTACAAGCAGGTTGAGTCCGAAAACCGGCTGCTCTCCTGCAAGATCGGGGGAGCGGAGGCCAACTTCGGGGATGCTATTGCCAAAGCGGCATCGTTGCTCGGTTCCGAGAAGCTTGCCATCGTCGGTTCCGCCCACAGCTCTGTGGAGGAACAATTCACGTTGGCCCTGCTCGCCAAAGCCAGGGGTGCCCCGGTCTACGTACCCGCCCATCTTGGAGAAGGCGACGGCATGCTCATTTCCGCTGACCGCTGCCCGAACACGCGTGGCGCACTCGTCACCGGTCTAATCAGCGCGCTGCCCAAGCCCAAGCTGAGTGAGCTCGAATCCGCGATCAGCTCCGGAAAAATCGATGCGCTTCTGGTGGTCCGCGAGGACATCACTCAAGCGGGAATCGACGCCGCAAAGCTTGCGGGCATCCGGATCATCTACATCGGCACCCACTCCAATGCCACCAGTCAGGCGGCTCAGGTGGTAATCCCCGCACCCACAGTATTCGAACGCGCCGGCACCTTCATCAACCAGAATTTCCGCATCCAGAAGTTCAATGCCTGTGTGCCGGCACCCGCCGGAATGCGAGCCGAACTGAAGGTCATCTCCGAAATCGCACAGGCGATGGGAGTGGAAGGACTCGACGGACTCACCGTCCCGCAAGTCTGGAAGCAAATGACCACCGAAGTGCGGGAACTCACCGGACTCAGCTTCGAGAGCATCCCCGACGATGGCAGGCAACTGGAGGCCGGAAGATTCGCATCGATCCGTTTCCCGGAAGGTCCCTCGCTCCGCTACAACCCCGAGTCGACATCCACCGCAACAGCATAACAGGAAGCACCGGACATGGACTGGATACAATTGGCAATCGGAGCAGGCTTCGGCCTCGCATTTATTATCGTGGTCATGAGCATGGCCGGCCTCACAGTGGTGGCCGAGCGCAAGTTCTGCGGATTCATGCAGGGTCGGCTTGGACCCAACCGCACCACCATCCCCATCCTTGGATCGATCCCGTTCTTCGGGCGCATGATCACCCGCATGGGCTTGTTCCAGCTCGTGGCAGACGGGTCAAAGTTTCTCTTCAAAGAGGAAGTGCTGCCCGGCCACGTCAACAAGTTCTACTACAATCTGGCCCCGGTCGTTGCGCTCATTCCGCCGCTGGTGCCGCTTGTCGTGCTGCCCTTCGGGCAAATGACGCTCGCCGATGGAACGATCCGCCAGCTCATCATCGCCAATGTGGACATCGGCATGCTGGTGATTCTGGCCTTCTCTTCGCTTGGTGTGTATGGCACGGTTCTCGCCGGATGGGCCGCGAACAGCAAATACCCCTTCATGGGCGGCATCCGCGCCTCTGCCCAGATGATCTCGTATGAGCTCACCATGGGGCTCGCGATCCTACCCGTGTTCCTCTGGGCAAACGTGCCCGGCAGCACTGAAGGACTGAGCATCGCCAACATCGTGGTGTTCCAACAAACCCACTGGTTTGTCTACCTGCAGCCGCTCACCGCACTGCTCTTCCTTGTTGCCCTGTTTGCTGAAACCAACCGTGCCCCCTTTGACATGGCTGAATCTGAAACCGACCTGGTCGGCGGATTCCACACCGAATACGGCGCCTTCAAATTCGGGATCTTCTTCGTGTCCGAGTATGCGCACGTGATCGTCGGGTCCGGACTGTTCGTGCTGCTCTTCCTGGGCGGGTCGAATTTCCTGCCCATGTTGGCAAACCCATGGCCAGTCGGGATCGCTGGTGCGATCCTCTCATCGCTGTGGTTCATCGCCAAGACCTCCGCACTTGTGTTTTTCTTCATCTGGATCCGCTGGACTCTTCCGCGCTTCCGCTACGACCAGGTCATGAACCTCGGCTGGAAAATGCTCCTGCCGGTCGCCATCGCCAACCTGGTCTTCGTTATGGTGCTGCTCGCCTGGCTCACGCCCGTTGCAGCCCAGTAATTTTGAAATCTGGAATTTCCGATCATGCCTGGTAAAGTCAAAGAGATCGAGCGCAAGCCACTCAATCTGGCAGAGAAGACCTTTCTGCCACAGATCGTGGGCGGACTCAAAGTCACCCTCTCCAACATGCTCCGCAAGAAGGTGACACGGGAGTATCCGGACGTATTGCCACCCATTCCTCCGGGATACCGTGGCATGCCCACCCTCGTCAAGGATCCCGACGGCCGCGAAAAGTGCGTATCCTGCCAGCTTTGCGAATTCGTATGCCCGCCGAAGGCCATCCGGATCACTCCCGGATCGATTCCCGAAGGCAGCGGGAATGAGCACATCGAGAAAGCTCCCCAGGAGTTCGAGATCGACATGCTCCGCTGCATCTATTGCGGCATGTGTCAGGAAGTCTGCCCGGAAGAAGCCATCTTCCTCCAGAACAAATTCACGCTCAACGGATTATCCAGACAGGAACTGGTCTTCAACAAGCAACGCCTCTACGAAGCTGGCGGCATCCGCGAGGACGAACATTTCAAGTGGAAAAAGAAGAAGGAAGCCGAAGCACACGGCAACGCCCATCATTGATAACGGAGCCCGCTCACCATGCACGACATAATCTTTTACTTCCTGGTCGCCCTTACCGCGCTGAGCTCGCTTTCCGTGGTGCTGGCGCGCAACCCGGTCAACGGGGCCATGTCGATGATCCTTGCGCTGGTCGGCACCGCCGGCCTCTTCGCGCTGCTCGGCTCCTACATGCTCGCCGCACTCCAGATCCTGGTCTACGCCGGAGCGGTGATGGTGCTGTTTGTCTTCATCATCATGTTGATTGACATCCCCGCCACCGAAACCCGCAAACGGGACTGGGGCACGCTGGTCGCCGCCATTCTGTCGGTCATCACGCTCGGCGGTGGCCTTACCTTCCTGTTCCTTGCGCCCGAATTCCGGCAGGTCATGCCTGAGATCACCGCAGCTGTGAGCGATGGAGGCGGACTGGCCTTCTCATCACAAGCCGTGGCATACGGCTCCGGCCTGATGGGCAAATACATGTTGCTCGTTCAAGTCGTGGGCTTCCTCCTGCTCATTGCCATGATTGGAGTGATCGTCATCAGCAAGGACCTCCGCCCCGGCGCCGCCGCAGGCAAGGAGCCGACAACCCCGCCATCCAACTGACCCCGGCCCAACACCCAAACAATCTTTCGTCATGATGCTGAGCCATTATCTGATCGCATCGGGAATCCTCTTCTCGATTGGTTTTCTCGGGGTGCTGCTGCGCAAGAATACCCTCATCGTGCTCATGAGCCTCGAACTGATGCTCAACGCCGTGAACCTGCTCTTTGTGGCCTTCTCGCGCTACAACCTTTCACTCGACGGATCCATCTTCGTGTTCTTTTCGATCACGGTGGCCGCCGCCGAAGTCGCAGTCGGACTTGCCATCGTGGTGGCGTTGTTCCGCCTGAAACAGACCGTCTTTGTGGACGCGTTCACCGAAATGAAGAACTAAGCCAGAGCCCGTCATGGTATCCAACGCACACATCCTTTTGTTGTTTCTGCTGCCTCTGTGTTCGGCGGCACTGATCGCGCTGCTGTTGCGCAAGTCGGGCCGGATCGCGGCCGGAGTATCGATCGCATCCGCAGCAGCCTGCCTGATCGTAGCCCTGCGCATGCTCGCCCACTGGGACATGGACCCGGTACACCGGATCGTGACCTGGTATTCGATGGGCGACCTCCAGGTCAGCCTCGGATTCCTGCTCAATCCCACCGCAGCGGTTCTGCTCTTTGTGGTAACCTTCGTCGGCTTCTTCATTCACCTCTTCGCAGTTGAATACTCTGAGCACGATGACGCACGCGGACGATTCTTCGGAGGCATGTCGATCTTCATGTTCTCGATGACCGGGATCGTGCTCTCGAGCAACCTGATCATGATGTTCGTGTTCTGGGAACTCGTCGGCTTCAGTTCCTACCTGCTCATCGGACACTACCGCGAACGCGAATCCGCCGCCAACGCAGCCAACAAGGCCTTCATCGTCAACCGCATCGGGGACTTCGGATTCCTGATCGGGATCATCGCGATCTGGGCGAAGTTTGGCACCACCGATCTCCTTGCGCTCGAAACCATCGTCCATGCGGATCCATCCAAGCTGCAAACCATGATCGGGCTGCTGCTCTTCTGTGGCGTGCTTGGAAAATCCGCCCAGATGCCCTTGCACGTTTGGCTGCCCGACGCGATGGAAGGCCCCACCCCCGTTTCCGCACTCATCCACGCTGCCACGATGGTTGCCGCCGGTGTCTTCCTGATGTGCCGTGTGTTCTTCCTCTTTTCGGCTGACGCGCTGGAGTTGATCATGTGGGTCGGAGTGGTCACCGCGATCTACTCCGGGATCTGTGCGATCACCCAGAAGGACATCAAGAAGATCCTCGCCTACTCCACGCTTTCGCAGCTCGGCTACATGGTTTCGGCATTTGCGATCGGCACAGCAGCAGCCCACGCCGGGCACGAATATGGAGTGGGAGCCTCGCTCTTCCACCTCACCACCCACGCCTTCTTCAAAGCACTGCTCTTCCTTGCAGCCGGATCGATCATCCACGCCACCCACCACGAACAGAACATCTTCCGCATGGGCGGCCTGATCTCCCGCATGCCATGGACGTCGGTCTGCTTCTCACTCGGATTGCTCGCCCTCGTCGGATGCCCCGGCTTCTCGGGATTCTGGAGCAAGGAAGGCATCCTTTCCCTCGCATGGGAGCACGAGCGCCCGGTGTTCTACGCCCTCCTGGGTGGAGTGGGCATCACCGCCCTCTACATGGCCCGCCTGTGGGTGACGGTATTTCTCGGCAACCCTAAGACTGAGGCTGTCGGGCACGCCAAGGAAAACAGTTGGGTCATGGTGCTGCCATTGGTTGTGCTGGCCATCTACTCGGTATTCGCCGGTTGGTTCACTCCACTTTTCCCGAATGCCACGCTCCCGATTCTGGTGGACAGCATCCCGCACGCTCCCGAGTCCATGAAAGTCTGGCTCCCGATCCTCTCCTTCGGCACCATGGTCCTCGGACTCGTCTTAGGCGGACTGATCTACAAATCCGGTGGAGAAAAGGACAACCTCGAATCCGGCATCCCGTTCCTGTACCGTTTCATCCAGACCAAGCTCTGGTTTGACGAGATCTACCTTTTCTACGTGCAGCGCATCCAGCAGCCCATCGCGCGGCTGCTATCCAATCTCGATCTCCTTGTAATCTCGGGGATAGGAATGCGTGGAGTCGCAGGAGGCATTCCAGGCGGGTTGGGGCAAGTGCTCCGCCTGCTCACCACGGGCAACGTCCACCACTACGTCTATTGGTTCGCCGTGGGCGTAATCGCCTGTGTGGCGGTTGTCGCCGGTCTATCCTGAACCCGCTGATCCTGCCGCGTGCTGACCCGTCCGTTTCCAATGCCAACACTTTAGTGATATGTCCGATCTACTGATTCTCTCGATCACAATCCCGCTCGGGATGGCACTGCTTATCGCCATTCTCCCACGGAAAATGCCCGAATGGCCCGCCAAAGCCCTCGCCCTCGCCGGGTTTGCCCTACCCGCGCTGTTCTCGATCCAGGTGTTCCTGTCCTACTTCAGGGAAGGCGATGGAGGATTCCTCTACCAACGCGTCATCCCCACCGGGCTCGACCAGAGCCTCGGGATCGCCCTCAGGATCGGCGTCAACGGTATCTCGGTCGTCCTCTTGCTGCTCGCAGCGATCGTCGGACTTGCCGCAGGCTGGGCCGCAATCGTGTCGAATGCCGAACGCAAACGCACCTACCTTGTGCTCCTGCTCATCATGTTCAGCGGGCTGCTCGGCATCTTTTCCACCTACGACATCTTCTACCTGTATTTCTTCCACGAAGTGGCCCTCATCCCCTCCTTCATCATGATCGCGATCTGGGGTGGACCCAACCGCCGTCCGGCAGCCATGAATATGACGGTCTACCTGACCCTCGGTGCGATGGTATCCCTCGCCGGCTTGATCGGGATCTACGTGGGTAGCGGACTCGGATCCTTCGACCTCATCAGCCTCTCCGAACACCTTGCAAGCCAGCCGTTCGCCACGACGCTTGGCCAGACTCTCTTTGGTCTGCTCCTGTTCGGTCTCGGCATTCTGGTGTCCCTTTTCCCGTTCCACAGTTGGGCCCCTCTGGGCTATACGGCCGCACCGACATCAGTCGCGATGCTGCACGCCGGCGTCCTCAAGAAGTTCGGGCTCTACACACTCATACAGGTCGGACTCCCGCTCCTCGGCAGTGCGGCCTTCCGCTGGACAGATACCCTCTCGGTTCTCGCGTTGGGAAATATCATCATCATCGGGCTCATCACCATGGCCCAGCGTGACCTCAAGCAGATGATCTCCTACGCCTCGGTCATGCACATGGGCTACATCTTCCTTGGCATCGCCACTGTCAGCATGCTCGGCGCCGGAGGTGCGGTCTTCCTGATGCTTGCACACGGACTCTCGGTTGCCGCGCTGTTCCACCTCGCCACAGCGATCCAACACCGCTGCCGCACCTTCAACATGGAAGAAATGGGCGGCCTCGGCAAAGAAGCCCCCGTCCTCTGCGGACTTTTCATGACCGCCATGCTGGCCAGCATCGGACTACCGGGATTCGCGAACTTCTGGGGGGAATTCACGGTCTTCGCCAGTATCTGGCAATGGAAGCCCCTGGTCCTTGTGATCGCCCTCACCGGCATCGTGATCTCCGCTATCTACGGACTCCGTGCCGTCGCCAAAACCTTCTTCGGGCAACCCACCGAAGCCTTCCGCGAAATCCGCACCCGCCACCTCGTGAGTGACATTGGATGGGCCGAGCGCATTCCGGCGGTTATTCTGCTCATTGCTTTGCTCATCTTCGGGTTGATTCCCCATTGGGCCGGTAACCCGGTCGAAAAAGCAATCGCCGGTATCTGGCAAAAGCAAAGCGACCTCAACTTCACCGGACAACGATTGGATGTGAGGGATGCCGGTTCGCTCATTGCGCCCGACGAAGTAGTCAAAGAAGAAGCCCCCCAACCCTGACCTCCGCCAACCCACCGAATCCCTTTGGTCAACATGGACACACAATTGCTCAAATCTCTGGCCGACACTCAGGAGTGGATGCTTCTGGGACCTGAAATCGCTCTTGCAGCCGGCGCACTGGCCCTCCTGCTCGTGGAAGCATTCCTGCCGGCCCGTCTTCGCGTCTGGACCTTCCGGCTGGGCCTGATCCTCAACCTTGGGGTGCTCGCATGGGTGTTCAAGTCCACGCAGTATACTCCGTTTTCGATGCACAGCACCTTCGAGGCGCGCACTGCGTTTGGCGGCCTGATCGGAACCTCGCTCTTCGCGAACCAGTTCCGCGTGCTTTTCCTACTCGGCAATGCGCTGTTCTTCTGGGTGGCCTCGAACTACCTACGCGGACGCAAACTCCCGGCGTCCGAGCTCTCGATCCTCTCCACGTTGGTTACGGCTGCCATGATGCTGCTCGTGCACAGTCAGCACTTCGCCACCCTTTTCGTCGCCCTTGAAACCGTGACGATCGGCCTGTATGCGATGGTCAGCTACGCGCGTCTCAGTCGATTCTCCCTCGAATCCGGCATCAAATACCTGATCCTCGGAGGCACGAGCACGGCAATACTTCTCTTCGGCATCGGACTACTCTACGGTGTAGGCGGAAACTCCGCCTTCAATGGCCCGGTCTCCGATCCCCTCCAGTTCGCACAGCTTTCGGCCTTTCTCGACCTCAATCAAGGAAATGCCATCGCCCGCCTCGGGATCCTCATGGTCATGGCATCGGTCGCCTTCAAGATCGGGCTGGTCCCCTTCCAGATCTGGATTCCCGACGTGTATCAGGGCGCACCCACTCCGGTCACCGCATTTCTCTCGGTCAGTTCCAAAGCAGCCGGCATCGGGGTGCTTCTCATGCTCGTCAAGTCCGGTGGGCCATTTGAGCCTATGCGCGGTTTCCTCACTCCCATCCTGACGATCGTGACGATCGTCACCCTCATCTACGGGAATCTGGTTGCGCTTACCTACACCAACGTCAAGCGCCTCCTTGGTATGTCGGGGGTGTCCCACGCCGGCTTCCTCATGATCGGGGTGCTTGTGCTGATGTCACAGGAAGGCGTGATGTGGATCTCCGGAGCCATCACTTTCTACCTTCTGGTTTATCTTGTCGGATCCTATGCTGTATTCGGGGTGATGTCGGTCCTCAACCCTCCCGCAGATGAAGATCAGGATGTCTACGACTACACCCACCTTTCCGAAAAACGTCCCGGCCTTGCCGCCATGATTGCGATGGGCCTCGGTTCCATGGCCGGGATTCCGCCACTCGGCGGATTTGTCGCAAAAGCCGCGCTTTTCATTGCCGCATGGTATGCCGGGATGTTCACCCTCATCGTTGTCGGGCTGATCTGTGTTGTGGTTTCGATCTACTACTACTTCAAGTGGATCCGCGAAGCCTACTACAGCGACCCTATGCCAGCCTACGAAGGAGAAGCCGCACCTCAGGCGGAACGCACCTTCCCCGGAGCCCGCATCAGCGACAAGGTCATGCTAATCGTCCTTGGAGCAGCCCTGCTGGTCCTCGGATTGATGCCCGGCAACCTGATCAGCCTCCTCTCCTCCTTCTGAGGGTACACGCCTCTCGGAATAGGGACAGGCGATCTTCCATCCGGAGGCGATAGCTTCAGCCAGTCGACCAAACTCATGATCAAGCCTGTCGTCGTCTTCACAGTAGGGTGAGCTGTTACTCGCCATTTTATGGAATCCAAGAAGGCGCGAGCAGAAATGTTACCCTGCAAACTTGTGCGAGCAAGTTGACGCCATATCGTCGTGGCGAGGTCCAATCCATCAATTGATCGACGATACTTGTGTTTTGCCCCTATTCCCTTGATGATTAGGCTTGTTGGGGGCGCAGAAGGTAGAACAGGCGCTCAAGTTCAAATCTTGCAGCAAATGACCGTCTCTATGCAACACGAGAACCAGACAAGATTGCGGAAAACACCAAATTTCAGGAAGCGGAAGATGACAGGTCGGACTGAAGGGGATCCGTCACCCACACGATGGTCCAGCCCGATGACTCATCCACATACATCATGGAACTCGCACCCGGAATGTCCGTCTCAACAAAGGAAATCGATGTATCGGAATCAAAGCCCGCAAAGGAATCCTGACCTGCGGAGGACTTACCGCCATCGTGCATCCACACACTGAGAGAAAGTGTAACGGCGGCGGCCATTGCGGCAAAGCCGCTCACCCAAACCCAAGGGAAGCGAACAATTTTCCCATCAGCCGAAGCGGGCAGGGATTTCAACTGCTGGCGGGGAGGCAATAGAGACTCAAGCGCCAGCCAATCGGCCTCCACTGTTGAAGCGTCGGGAAGCGGGCCTGCGTCCATGCGCAACGCCGAACCGATTTCTGACCAAGCATCCCGGGTTTCATTCAGCAAGCCATCTGAATTCATACGGGAGTCAAGCAGTTCGGCACCGCGTGAATCCAACTCCCCGTCCATCCATCGGCTGAGGTCTGCGAGCCATTCACTGTCGTTGCGTTTCATGCTTTGTTCTCCTACAAATTCAAAAGGGCCGTTTCAGTCTTAATCAAGGACGAAAAGCCGGTGTGCGTCCGGCTTGTCGATAACCATACAGATTGTTCGATCAGGATTCATGGTTCAGTATCCACGGTAGGTGGGAACCCACATTTTTTCCCGGCGCACATCGTAGAATCCTTTGCGCCACACTCTCGTGCTGAGCCCGTATCTGTCGTATACGATTTCCCATCTGCCCGGCACCCACACGCGCACATCCCGGTAGACCCACTCACCCCTGCGATAGTCGGGCCGATGACCATAGCGGTCGGAATAGCGGCTGCCATAACGCCCATATCCATAATGGGGGCGACCATAGTCCCAGCCTTCTGTGCGCCAGGCAACATCCGACCAGGAATCCGATATCACCACCGGAGAAGAGTAAACCGGGCGGGTCAACACATCGGACACGATAAGGCCGGTCAGAAATCCACCCAAAGCAGCCACCGATCCGCTGTTGCTTCCACGATGTCCGCGATGTCCGCGGGCTTCGGCCGGCACAGCCATCAGAGCGGCGAGAGTAGCACAAATCAGTATTTTCTTCCACATGGCGTTCTCCTTTCCTCGAAATTCAAATTGGTTTGTTTTTCAAGAGACGCGTCCGCCACACCCTTTATTCACGTATTTGCGGAACCTTTCTTCATCGGGTAGTCAGAACCAGCAGCAACACGCCGTTTTGGTGGGACGGCCCACCCAACACGACCACAGGATTCTCGGGACGGAAGGTCTGGCGGGTATGGATCAACACCTGATCCCCGCGCATCCACCGGATCTCCACCGGCACTGCAACTCCCGGAGAAGCCTGCGAACGCAACTGCACGCCAAAGCCTTGGCCCAGGTCAATCCTGGCATCTCCAGTGACCTTTAGCCTCGTATTTCCGCGCCCGATGGCCCGATAGCTTGAAAAGCGGAAAACCCCTCTCAACTGGGGTTCAAAAGGCTTGAGGGAAGGGTCCATCCCCTCCTGCTGATCCGATGCCAGCACCAATACGCCCTGCACGCCAACCATGGTCCCCTCCGGGGCCGTCCACGCCAACAAAGGCGCAAAAAGCATACAGATCATCGCGATCCGAATGTTGAATGTTCTCATCTGAATTCCTCCATTTGCTGTTGAATAGCTCTTCTTGCGTTAAATATGCGCGACATCACCGTTCCGATTTTGCATTCCATCACCTTGGCGATCTCCTCGTAGGACAAACCCTCCACCTCGCGCAGCACCAATGCCGAACGATGTTGTTCATTGAGGCCGGCCAAGGCCTGATGAAAACGTTCCATAATCTCTTTCTTGCGGACGACGGGGAGCGGTTGATCCTCAAGAGATTCAGACGCCAACTGAATCGTCTTTATTCCAAGTTCCTCGTTTTCTTTTTCCGCATCAATCGAGTCCACCTTACTGTATTTGCGGTTTGCCCGCAGAAAATCGAGAGCCGCATAATGCGCGATCCGGTAGACCCAAGTCGAGAATGCGGCCTTTCCCTGAAAAGTACCCAACTTGCTCCAAACCTTTATCCAGACTAGCTGTGACACCTCACGCGCATTCTCTTCATGGCGCAACATGCCCATGATCAAACGGAACACGCGGGGATGGTAGCGTTGGTGCAACATCCGGAACGCCTGCGTATCGCCACCAACCGAGCGCCGGATCCATTCCTGTTCCTGTCCGGCATCTTCTGGCGTAGCTTCAATGGACTCAGTCATTCACACATTCCGGCAAATAGATATCCCAGTGGATCACCCTCTCGCCTGATCCGGCGAATGGCTGCCCGGTAGGGATTTGAACCCCAACAAACAGAGTCAGAATCTGTTGTGCTACCGTTACACCACCGGGCAAAAGGATGATGCGCTCAGATGCAAAACATCCATTCCGCCTCTGTCAATCCGCTTTTCTTTGAAACCCGATGATTCTGGTTCTTATGAACAATTGAAGCAATTACCCTTCATTCAATCCAACCACCTGACAACCAATAACTCTCAGGAATCCCCAAGACACTTTGACGAAAACACCGAATTAACTTGCAGGAACTCTCGATTTAACCATTTTACTAGTATTTAGACCGAAGGGTTGTTATCACATTAACGACTTGTATGTATCCGCCTGCATTACTTCACCCTTTGCCCAGACACTATTCTGTGCCGTTATTTGTTGACACAAACGAAGCATCTCAATCATCTTCGTTGTCAACAAGGACAATGCCCTCGTCTACCCGTCCGCAGTTTATACCTAACCGGTTTTTTGATTCAATGTTCGTCAATTTTTGACAACCCACACTCCATTTTCTCCCCAACCTGCCGATCATTAATGATCAGAATACCCTCCATACGCCATGACAGCATTGAAAAATAGACTTTTTTCGCCTCGCGGACACAGCCCCCGCCTCATGAATAGAAACAGAGTCATCCATCCCAGAGGAATGACCTTGGTTGAATTGATTGTAAGCTTGTTTGTGCTTGTGAACGTAGCGACCTCCTTAATGTATGGTTTTATTGTAACGAGGCGAATCGCCGAGGCTACCGTAATCCACTCCATCGCCACCGAGGTCAGTCTCGGGTTTTTGGAACAGCTCAAAAGAATGAACTACGACGAATTGCAGGAACTGGCTAGCGATCCTACAAAAACTACGATTGAGCTATTGAACCCAAAATTCGTGTCCCATACTTCTAAGATAGAAACCATCGATTTTCTCCTCGACAAAGAAAATGTTCTTTTTGTGGCAACCGATGTCCGCCCTAACTCAAACGTGCCATCGATGAAAATGAAATTCACGCCCAAACTCAGGGACCTTACATTTGACCCATCCTCCAAGCTGCCTGCCGTCGAAATCACCCTGGAATACGCGTATTTGAGTACATCAACGACCTCCAAGGTATTGATAAACCGCAAGGTTCAATACGTTGTTCCAAAAATGGGCCAAACCCAGTTTGAAAGCTAACCTGACGTCAAAACGGAATAAATACGATGAACAAGCGAACGCATTATCTTTCAAAGGTCAGGTCAATGACGCTCGTCGAACTGGCCGTTGTAGTGGTCATATTCTCCGTCGTAGTCGTTGGATCATTTTCCATGTTCATGTCGGGCTACCAGAACATATTCCGCACCAATGCTCGACTTGAAGTGAATGCGGACATTCGCAAAGCCACCGACGAACTGGTATTCAAAGGTCGGAGAGCCTCATACTTCCTGTTATTCGATCGCTTCGACGGAACGATGTATAAGGAGAAACCGGACTCAATTCCCACTTTCGTTGATTTCCGTCAGTCAAAGTACCATGGATTAGGCGACAGAAAATCCGGAGAGTATGGTAATTTTGTCGTTTTTGTATTCACTGGCGAGAAAGACAACCCACACGATCCTGATGAGAAAACTCCCATTGAACGGATCGTCGGATACACACTCGATTCCAACAAAATTGACGCAAAAAGCGTGTACTGTCTACGGACTTTTGACCTGACATTCGATGATCCGGACGACCGCAAAAAAAATGTGGAAGAACTAATCCCTCCATCAGCCGGAGGGGATCAACCCGCATCCAACACTCGGGTCTGTATCCCAATGGTCCGCGGGACGATGGAGGGTGTTGACGGACAAAAAGGATACCTATTCCGCAACTTGGACGGGAGATCACTAGTTATGAACTCACAATTCTTTTACGGCAACCCGAAAAATAACCTTGGTTACAGTGGGCTCAAGTCCGCGAGTAACGCATATTTCTTCACCATCACCCCAAGAGGAAACTCCTGATAGCCATGAACAACCAGCCGCTCAACACTCGCAAACGTAAAAAAGACGCCATTCGTGGATCCACCTTGGTCATTGTCATGGTGCTATCGTTGGCCCTAGGCATTTTCCTTGTATCCATAATGGGGAGAGGTCAGGTAGAGCAGAAAATTACCGACCGCAATATTAAGCTTCACGAAGTAAACAACGCAGCAGAAGCGATTGGAAACTACGGGATGGCCGAAATCGTCAAACGGTACACAACATCAGTATCTCTTCCGGAAGATGAGTTTAGTAAGCGCCCCTTGCAGATTCCCGCGACCGGACTCTACGATAACAGTCCAATAGTGATGTCGTACGCCGAGCTAGTGGGAGGAAAGGTTCCCAGTTCCTATCGCCTATACATCGATCCGGACGACAGAGCAAATGCCAACGATCCACTCATCGGTTCGGAGGTGGACTCCGTCGACATCAAAGTGTATTCCAGGGCTGGAGCGAGACCCGCAATTGAACCCAAAAGGGGGGTGACGGCATTTCTTGAGCAGACGCTACATGTTCGTTACGTCAACCTTACGGACGCCCTGTTTTACAATATGGACTTGGAGCTTCACCCAGGGCCAACAATGGTGTTCTATGGTAAAGTGCACACCAACACGGACATGTACTTATGCTCGATGAATTCCCTTACATTTTACGACAGCGTAACAGCTGCAGGGAGAATCATTCACGGATTTAAGGTCGACAATGGTAACCAACGGGATGGCCACAACGGAGACGTAAGATTCCTCACCCGCGACAGAAAGGATACATTTTCGATGCGGGTAAATCCCTCAGGAAGTGCAAACACGAACACCTCTTGGGTCTACAACCGCGATGGCTATGATTGGGTGGGAGAAGCGGATAGACGATGGGGACCCAACGTGAAAGACAAGGATGCCGGAGGAGTGAAGGCGCGTAATCCTGCTGGGATCCCGGAATATAAACCAGAGAATTTTGATACAAAGGATATAAAGGAGCTTGAAAACCACGCCTATGCGGTAATCGAGCCATTGTTACCGTTAAGCAATACCAACCGGAAAAAAGACATCACCCGACACCAGAAGTTCAACGCACGTTCATGCTTGGTTTTCGAAGTCAAGATAGTCCCCTCAACCCACCCTCGTTACGATGCGAACACCGGAGGCATCGCAATAGACGCTTACACATGGGAACGCAACGATCCGGACCTTCCCATCAACAGTCAGTTTCCCTTCGACAAAAACATGAAGATAGATCCTGCTACGAAGGATCCTATCAAATTGCCGGTGTATCTTCCACCTGGACTCATTGGATCGATGCACAAGGATGGAAAACCCATCACCCGTACGGTTAAAGTCTGGAACAGCGACACCGGGTCTGCAGAAATTGTGCCGATCAGGACCTACATTGAAGACGGCGGCGATGGAAAGCCCGAAGTGTACTCAAAACCAGGAAAGCAGGTGATTAGAGGAATGACAGACCAACGGCAAACGATTGATGGAAACCCGGTCAACCTAAGCCCAATCACCATCGATATTCAACGCCTTCGCGAGTTGATAGATGTTAGAGCACATCCGAATACAGTCACCGCTGAAAAAATGAAGGATTTCTGGACCGATCCAGACACTGGCACTGTCACCTTCGACCCACAACATCAATGGAACGGAGTTATCTACGTGCAGTTCCCGATACAAGCTACAGCGCCCCGGCCTGCTGACAAAATTGTTCCAGCAAATATCCTAGCCCTGGGAACTAAAAAGCTCAATCTCTCGCTTCAGGTTATTCGTGGGCACACAATTCCCAACGTTCCGACCAAATACGATGCAACGGTGGACTCAAGCCATCGTTACGCGATGGTGAACCAGGGATTCACAATCTCCACCAACGGACCAGTCTATGCGATTGGTAATTATAACAGCGATGGAAAAAAAGACACAGGTGCTCCAAATAAACCCGATGACTGGGTCGATGCGAGGGGGGACACCTACTACGAGCCGCCTGCGGGAGTAGCCTGCGATGCCTACACCGTCCTCTCAAAAGAATGGCTTCCGGGTGCTCAGGACATGAATGACGACACGAAAAAAGACAGAGATGGAGATACAAATAGCCCATATAGCCCATCTTTCAGTAACAACCGCATTTACAGCAATGGAAAGAAAGAGGAAAGGTATGCGAAGTTCACCGAGCAATCAGTAGCTGTGATTACTGGCTTGGTACCGACTCAGCCAGGAACAAATACCACCAGTGGTGGAGCTCATAACTTCCCGAGATTCCTTGAGCATTGGGGAGATTCTGTTTATCTACGGTTGAGGACATCCCTCAATGCGCTGTTTGAAAGCGAGATACAGACCTCAGGAATGCCCGATGTAGGCGGTACCTTCTATCAGCCTCCTTATCGGGATTGGGGGAGACCCGACTCAATTACCTATAAGGACTTGGAGTTTATTCCTCCCGGCTGGATTCAGGTAATCGATTTCCGTTTGGGAGGCATAAGGCCTCTGTCGAAAGATGCCTATGAAGATCTGGTCGCTCCGCTCAGACCTACAGCCATCCCTTGACGACGAAGCCATCTTTTTGATTTCTTTCCAACCGCCGGGGAAAATCATTGCCTCGACGGCAGGAAAGAAACGCATTAAGTACGTTGAATTTTCACTCGAATGATCCTGATGAAATTGCCATTGATACCTGTGTTACTATCGTTGATGATTCCAGCGGTTGCTCAAGTCGTGGAATCGGAGTCCAACAACCAAGCGTTTATCAGTAAGTTGCGGGATTTCGACAAGACGCCCATTTACAGACCATCCACAGTGTCTGACAGGCTGACATCAAAAGTCATTGACTTCGTGTTTGATGGCATCCCTATGTCACGGATGGACTTGGAGCATCCCGCAATTACGATTTCCTGCGGGATATATCCGGAATGGAACATAAGTCCAAACACCTCACAGGATCGTTCGTTCACCTTTGTTAACCGCGATAGCCAAAATACTACAATCACTCTTACTCTTCTACAAAAAGATAGTTTTCTCAAAGCAAACGACAAGGATCAGATCATTGCTTACTGCGCGGGACTAGTAAAAAAGCATTCATCCCATATCGAATTCGAGCCTTGGATGGATGAAAGCTTTTATGATCCAGGCATTCCTAGTTCATTTGACAATTACCAGCCCGTCTGTATCGGATTTTCACTTACCGACTCGGCAGGTAAAAAACGATCTCATCGAATTTACTACCTGACCTTGGAATCCTGTCTTCTCGAAGTTGAATTCCAATCAGAAGAACCGGACTTCAAATTGACCTTTCCCCTGTTTAGAGGTTTCGTCAACCGTTTTTCCTATGATTCGTAAGTGGATAACGTGATGGCCCTCGACTTGTAGATTAACAAGGCCGTCCTCTTTGAAGGACGGCCTTATTAATGAATTATTGCACGTATAAACGTTTCTATGGGTGTTAGTCGACCCTTACTATGGCCGCAACTCGAAACATACGGACGCCCATTCACCCGACACCTGAACCGATCCGGAGAAATGTTTGCCGTCGTGCACCATCGCGAGAAGGCCGCCAAAGACCTCCAGAATCTTGTGCTCTTCTCCATGCAGGATGCCACTGAGGATGAGAAGACCTCCCTCAGGATCCCAAGCACGGACAATCTCCTCGGCATAAATGCCGAGAACGTCAGCCTGAATATTGGCCATAATGACTGGAGCCATACGTCCCGCCAAACCATCTTCCAAACCGGACTGCCGCACCTCGACGCTGCCTTTCATGCCGTTCAAGTCCACATTCTCAATCGTCACCCGGACCGCCTCCGGATCACGGTCAAACGCATAGACCGGAGCATAGCCCAGAAGTGAAGCCGACATCGCCAGAATTCCTGAGCCGCACCCTGCGTCAATGACGGCTTGCCCCGCCGGGCCACCCTTCTTGACATAGTGGCGATAAAGCGCCTCGGCACAAAGCCGGGTGGTCTCATGGCTTCCGGTTCCAAATGCCATGCCCGAGTCAAGGAAGAGATACAGATGCCCATCCTCACGGATGAAAGTCTCCCGCTCCCACTCTGGAACCCAGTGCAGGTGCCCTACTGCCCAAGGATTGAGGTGATGACGATAGGCCATCTTCCAATCCTGATCCTCAAGTGTGGACTCCGCCCACTCGCGATTCGCGAGTTCGGGGAATTGAGCCGATAATCCGGAGAGTGCGCATGCGGCCAGCGCATTATCATCAAAAAAACCGCGCAGCTCACATGCCTCCCTTGGGGTTTTACGGTATAGAATCCAGGATTGCTGGATCTCTTCGCAAAACCAGGACTCCAAGGCATCGGCCAAAGCGTCATCTATATTTAAGCGCAGTTCTATCATCACACATCCTCCATCATTTCGGGATCAATCACTGATCCCCGAAAAACTTTTTTGCCTTTTCGAAAAAGGATTCACTCATGGGATTTGCGGGATCTCCACACACCTCAGCATATTCCTCCAATTTACGCCTCTGATCCGGAGTCATCCGGGTCGGCACCTCGATGATGACTTTCACCAATTGATCTCCCTTGGAGCCGGAACGCAGACGCGGCATCCCATGGCCACGCAGCCTGAATACGGTACCTGACTGGGTGCCGGCCGGAATCTTGAGTGATGCTTTCCCGAAGAGCGTTGGAACATTCAAGGTCCCGCCTAACGCAGCCAGCGTGAACTTGATCGGAATTTCGCAGAACAAATCGTCACCATGACGTTCAAAAACCTCGTGATTGCGAACGTGCAAAACGATGTATAGATCTCCAGCCGGAGCACCCCCCATACCCGCTGACCCCTTGCCCGGGGAACGCAGTCGGGAGCCGGTCTCCACTCCAGCCGGGATCTTCACCTTCAATTTGCTGGTCTCCTCGATACGCCCTTCCCCTCCACATTTTTTACAGCGCGACTCAACAACAGATCCCACACCGCGACACGAGGGACAGACCTGACGGAAACTGATGAATCCCCTGGAGGAAGTCACCTGACCCGTTCCATTACAGGTCGGACACTTGATTCGACGGGACCCCGGTTCAGCGCCTGATCCAGTGCAACGATCACAAACGATCGAACGGCGGTAGCCGATCTCCTTTTCCACGCCTTCTGCCGCTTCCTCCAATGTGATTTCGAGATCATACCTGAGGTCCTCACCCTCATGCCCTCCATATGCGGATCCGCCACCACCCCCGAAAAACTCATCGAAGATACCTCCGCCGCCACCTCGGCCACCACTGAAGACCTCCCGGAAAATATCGAATGGATCCGTAAATCCACCACCACCACGCGGGCCTGCGCCGCCACCTTGAAAAGCGGCATGACCATAGCGATCGTACGCCGCCCGTTTATCTGGGTCCTTGAGAATCTCGTAAGCCTCGGAAATCTCCTTGAACTTGGCTTCTGCTGTGGGGTCTCCCGGATTTTTGTCAGGATGATACTTTACGGCCAGCTTTCGGTAGGCCTTTTTCAAATCTTCAGCCGTCACGTCTTTCGGCACACCCAGCAATTCATAGTAGTCGCTTTTTGCCATAGCAGAAAATCACGGATTCGAACTCCCAATAGTCACAGACGTCATCCGGCGACCGGCCCGCTCGAAACGACAACAGAAGCCGCGCGCAAGAGCCGATCATCAATACGGTACCCCAACCTGACGGTCTGGATTACATGATTCTCCGGAATACCAGGATGTGGCAAATGGGAAATGCATTCGTGGAATTTCGGATCAAACTCCCCTCCGGCAGGGGCGATCTCCTCCACTCCTTTGTTTCTGAGCACTTCTCCGATTTGGCCAAAAACCATCCTGAAACCATCAACAACCGGCTTCGCCTCCGGATGACTCTCCGCTGCTGCCAATCCTAATCTGAAATTGTCCATCACGGGAAACAAATCCTCTGCGAAATTCCCATTGGCCACCTTGAGAAGCTCTTCGCGTTCTTTTAGCGCACGTTTACGGAAATTCTCAAGATCCGCCACTAGCCGGAGGTACCGGTTCTGCAGATCATTCGATTTGGTTCTCTCCTCGTCCAATTCCCGGGTAACCCTATCGAGCTCCGCGAGGAGACGGGATGAGTCTCCCACCGGTTGTTCCTTGGCAGCCCCCTCCACAGCACAGTTCCCCTGAGCTGCATCCGCGGATGTATTTTGAACACAGGATTCCCCATCAGGAGCATCCGAGTGTAATGCCTGATCCGCACTTCCCTTGTATGCTTTCTTCACCTTTTTAGCCATGGATTCTGATTCGTGTGTTCCCTTTTCCATTCTCAATCAACTGACGTTGCCCATCTGTGGATCATTGCCCCGGATACGCTCTTTCCGACTCCGGAGCGCAGACGCAAATCATCAACGATGAACCATCGGAAAGAATAATCAAGCATCGAAACAAAGAAACGGCAGAAGCTGAGATACAGATTAGGGCGTTTAGGAAGGTTGTCGAAGCCCCCGAATGAGACAGGATAGAATACCAGTGGTAACATTTAAAGGTATCTCAGCTCACCCCTCATCCGGAAAGGGAAGAATCGCGAATGAATTGAAGAAGTATTGCACCATGTCGATGTTGCCGATCCCGGCAGCCGTGACCCTGTAGACGTAGTTCCCCCTCAGCACAATCAGGGTATGAGCCCGGTTATCCTTGAGGTAGGTATCCGGAAGTGAAACGGTGGCCCTGCGTCCGGGGAAGCCCCCGACATTCATGCTCTCCTGAAAAGACAGGAGACCCTTCTTCTCACGAACGAGTTCCTGAACCGTTGCGTCGAGGACCCCTTCGAAATCATCGGTTGATACTTCCGCAGGAGGCAGACGCATGACCGACATCGCATACTCAAAGGCGATGTGCTTGTAGCTGTAAAGGAACACCTGTCCTACGCCGCTGGCTGTGTTGAAGGATTGATTGCGGAGTTCCGGCTTTCCGGGAAATTCGATGCGGAATCCAAGTTCCGGCTCGGAAACCTTCTGCCATTGGGCGGTCGCCACTCCTCCGCTCACCCCCTCTTGCTCGCTTGAAGAACAACCTCCCCACACGAAAAGCAGAGCCAAAAGCAGGCAAGCGGCAAGGCACAAACGAGGCTTCACTTCTGCAGGATAGCGTCGGCAAGGGAGTCGGGTAATCATGGGGTGATGTCATCGAGGTTATTTGATACCACCTCATCCCAGGATGGCGGGACTGATCGGGCAGGTGGCACAGGATCGTATCCATAGCGTGACCATGGGTGGCATCGGGCAAGCCTTTTGATGGCAAGCCATCCACCACGCAAAGCCCCGTGTGTCCGCACAGCCTCAAGCGCGTAATTTGAACATGTCGGGACATAACGGCACGTGCCGTCCATGCCCAGAAACACCTTGAGAGGCGAGAGAACGATGCGATAAAATTGGATCAGTGCTATAAAGACATACTTCATGTCGATTCACCGGACTATATTCATCCGGCAGCGTGAGACAAGCTGTAGCCGTCTTTAGCGTCTTTCACGATCCACCCCTTGGAGGCAAGCTCCCCCCTCAGCGTATCCGCCTTTGCCCAATCGCGGGATTGCTTGGCCTGCCAACGTTCTTCAGCAAGTGCACGCACCTCCTCCGGAACCTCTACAGAAACCTCCTGCACGGCTGGAGCATCCAGCTTCAGCCCGAAGGCAAACATGACGCGATCGAAACCCTCGAGAAGAGTTGCCCTTTGCGCCGGATCAGCAGACAGCGAAGACTCAGCCTGCGGGAGGAGCGTGAATAAACGCCCAAGCGCCTGAGCCGCATTGAGGTCATCCGCCAACGACTCCATGACGGGTTCCCAAATCCCGAAACCGGGCACTGATTCTCCGACCGGATCCTGAACTGCAGAGGAGTTGGGACATAGCTTGGCGCGGAACTTCTGGAGTCGCTGAAGCGCACTGCGCGCGGCGTGCAACGAATCCCAGGTGAAATTGAGCGGTTGACGAAAGTGACCGGATATCAGCACATACCGCAACTCCTCCGGGCTGAACCCTTTCGCACGGATGTCATCCAGCGTGTATAGGTTGCCGAGCGATTTGCTCATCTTCTGGCCTTCCACCCGCAGGTGGGTAGGATGGAACCAATGCCGTGCGAAAGGCTTGCCGGTGGCTCCTTCGCTCTGCGCAATTTCGTTTTCGTGGTGAGGAAATACCAAATCCACCCCACCCGAATGCACATCATAGCTTTCGCCGAGATAATGCATACTCATGGCGCTACATTCGATGTGCCAGCCAGGGCGCCCGGGACCCCAAGGGCTCTCCCACCGATTGGGCCCATCCTCTTCCTTCCATCCCTTCCAGAGCGCAAAATCCGAGTAATCCTCTTTGCCATACTCATCTTCCGAGTGGAGCCGACCGTCCGCATTGCACACCAAACCCTCCCGGCACAGTCCAGAGAGCTTCCCATAGTCGGGGAATGCCGAGATCCGGAAATAAACCGACCCATCCTGACCTTTGTAAGCGAGGCCCTTGTCCACAAGCCGCTGAATCAACTCAATCTGCTGCGGAATGTGCAATACCGCTGAGGGACTATGATGGGGCTCAAGAAGATTGAGCGCTTTGCAATCCGCCTCGAAACGCCGCGTCCACTGATCGGTGAATTCCTTCAGCGACAAACCGGCTTTCTGCGACTCGCGGATCGTTTTGTCATCCACATCGGTCAAGTTACGCACATGGCAGGTCCTTATGCCTACCGCCTCAGCCGTGCGCCGGAAAAGATCCTGTATCGTGAAGGTCCGGAAATTCCCGATGTGGGCCGGGCCATAGACAGTGGGTCCACAGCAGTAAAACCGGAGTGCCTCACCATCGGCAGGAAATACTTTTTCTTTGAGTCCGGATAATGTGTTCTGAAGGAGAAAATCCATAGCAGCAATTGATGCAACCTAGCCTGCATGCTTCAGAGTGGAAAGCCAAAAATGGCGCCCGGACAAATACACATCAATCCCAACGACATGAGGGCAAAAGCCACAGGATTGCAGAAAAGAGGATCTCACCCAGAGACCCGAAGACGCAAAGGAAGGGAGAATTCAAGAATCATCACCGCGAAGGGGGAATGAGGGAAGAAGTGAGAAGTTAGAAGGGGGAATGGGATTTTCAATCTGCGCAAATCAGCGGATCACATCGTCTTTGTGGATTCTGTGATTGTGGCTCAGGCTTACCCTGACGCACCGAACCACACGAAACGGAGATTATGTGTCCCACCTGGATAACCATCTTTTTTCGTAGGTTTGGTGCCTTTCGCAGTTTAACCCTCTTGAAGCTTTGTGGCGAAGCTCATGATCAAGACCATCCAGCGAAACCGGAACGGTTGAGCGATGTTAATACTAAGAATCGATTAACAACGTTCGCCCGATGGGCTCACTGACACGCTGAGATCCACTCCTCGGAATCAAAGAAATGTTGAAACCGCTCTTTCGCGCTGATTTGCTGATTCAAAATGATTCCAAGCCCGAGCGTCATCCCCTTGCCTAGTGGTTTCTGCCAATGATAAGTACTTCAATTTCGGCGAATGCCTCATTTGCCGCCTCTAGGTCAATTCTATATCCCCACACGGGTAGTTCTCTGTCGTCGCTCTTGCATAGCCAGATTACACGGCTCAATAGATAGGAAAACCAACTCTGAGATCTAACAATCTAGGATACCATGCCGATCCTGACGCATCCGACAGATTCGTAATCAACAATTACAAAAGTGTAATAATGAAAATACGACTGTACCGCACCTAGATGACTGAATCTTTTCATCTCATGCTGGCGTATTCATGGGTGAATCGTATGGTACAATCAAACAGGAGGCAAATGATGAAAACGATGTTGATTTGGATGGCTGCTGTTATGGCAGGGGGTATTGCGACTGCGGGTAACCTGACCGTTGAGTGGGTTGAGCCGGAGAAATATCGGGATGCTTCCCAGGATGCCTTCAACAGTGAGTCGGGCCGGAATCGCGTGCTGAAGAGCCTGGAGAAATACTTCGTGAGTGAGGCCGCCAGGATCTTTCCCGAAACGGTGTCTGTTGAGATGGCAGTCACGGAGGTGGATCTTGCCGGAATGATCTATCCAGTGCCCGATATGGACAAGATCCGGGTGATCAAGCAAATCCACCCCGCACGGATTCACTTCTCATACCGGATCCTGGACGCGAGTGGAGCGGTGATCTCCGAAGGCGAGGAAAAGCTGAGTGATCGGACTCCCGACAGCAACATGCGGGCCCGTATGCTTTCCAACTATGAGGAGCATCCCTACGTAAAGGCATTGGTGTCCGATTGGATGAGGTACAAAGCCAGAGACTTGGCCAAGGATCCCGAAGAAGTAGCGGGTTGATTCTCAGGCCCCGCAGTAGAGATCGTGAAGCAGGGCGATGATGCGTTGCACGTCGTCCTGCGCGATGCTGTAGTAAACCGTCTGTTTGTCTTTGCGGGTCTCTACCAGCCCAACCAAACGCAGGCGGGCGAGGTGTTGGGAAAGCGCAGACTGGCTCAGCGGTAAGCGTTGGAGCAGCTCCGTGACCGACAGTTCCTTGTCGTTGACCAAATGACACAGGATTTGGAGGCGCTGAGGGTTGCTGATCGCGCTCAGGGTCTGGGCAGCCCGTGTGATTCCTTTTTTGTCCGGATCGGTGTCGGAAGCAGATTTTTGAAATACGTGGCTTGACATGGCGATGTTTTCTCTCAATACATTAGAAGATACTAAAATAATTAAGTAATCAACAGTCTAATGCAATTTTCAACCAAGTCAAAATACAATCCTATGAATATCGAACGCGCCATTATGCTCTTCGCCGGTTCCGTGATCCTGATCAGCCTACTGCTGGCTCACTT
>Ga0209510_1001520_pt1 | contig 26075 bp, 24 predicted proteins | sample BiotimSIPDNA_FD_185749 | JGI IMG/M metagenome (GOLD analysis project Ga0209510, IMG submission 185749) | Anaerobic biogas reactor microbial communites from Washington, USA - Biogas_R1 time_0 SIP DNA (SPAdes) (version 2) | ecosystem: Engineered > Bioreactor > Anaerobic > Unclassified | place...
GACGCGGTGCCTTGATGCCCTTCTGGCGCAAAGCCACCGACCCGACGCCATCTATATCATTGACAACGACTCGACGGACGGGACGTATGAAGACCTGCTGGACAGAGGGCTGATCGTCGCGCTTTCGAGCAGTGAAGAGGGCATGCGAGAGTCGGTCAGGACCATCGGAGCTGACTCATCGGGCAACCGGCCTGTCACGATCCACTATGTGAGAATGCCTGAGAACACCGGGGGCGCAGGCGGTTTCCACGAAGGGATGGGCCGCAGTGCTGCGGCGGGCTTCGACTGGCTCTGGCTGATGGACGACGATCTGGAGCCCTTCGCCAAGGCGCTGGAGGCGCTCGTCGCCAAGAAAAGGTTTCTCGAAGAGACATCGCCCCGGCCCTTCCTGCTGAACTGCCTGGTCCTGTCGCAGGACCCGGCGGACGGCGACACGCTGGCCTTCCCGCTCCAGGAGATCACCCCAAAGGGCTATCCCCGATTGGGCGTGTATCATTGGCGTCTGTCCGAGGTGGCCGAGAAGGTCTGCAACGGCCTGTACCGCTGGGCCTGCCCCTTCAACGGGACATTCCTTCCCGCTCGCATCGTGACCGAGATCGGACTGCCGAACAAGGAGCTGTACATTCGGGGCGACGAACAGGACTACCTCTGGCGGGCCGCAAAGAAGCTGGATCTGTACACGGTCATCGACAGCCGGGCCTACCACCCCCGGCCGCGCGTTGACGCGTTCGACTGGAAACAGTACTATCACATCCGCAATATGTTCGTGGTGAACGGCCACTTCAACTTCCGGTGGCTGAGAAACCTCAAGTTGCTTGTCCTGAGCCTGGCGCTGGGGTTGCGCCATGGCCGGCGCGGCACGGCGTTGGTCGTCCGCGCGATTGCCGACGGACTCGCCGGCCGTTTGGGCAAGAGAGAACAGGTACACCCATGATGCGATGTCTCGTGAATCCGCTGTTTCTCTATCTGGCCGTATGGGGCCTGGTCGTCGCCCTCTACGTCGAGGGACTCAACGTCGAGTTCTTCCCCCCGGCGACGCCCAAGGTCTTCTGGGCGGTCGGGCTGAATGTGGCGGCCTTCAGTCTCGGTTACTTGACGTGGGTCCTGCTGCGACGGACCAGGACGAGCGACGGCATGCTTCACGCGCCGGCACTTGCTCCGCTGAACGCCCGATCGCTTCGAACCTATCTGCACGTCACGCTCTTCTTCGGTTTCCTGGCCGTCGTGATGTGTGCCGTGCGGGTCGTGGTTCTCGCCAGAACGCATGAGATCGATCTGTCGCGTCTCATCACCGATTCGCATCTGTGGCGACAGACCCTCACCCTGCGCATCACCCCGGACATGATGGCCGTTCGGCTCTGCACGATCGCCATCACGCTGACGTGCAGCGTCTTCTCCATCGGCTTCGTCCTGCTGGGCGCCCTGCTCTACTTCGGGCGCAGTCGATGGCGATACGGCACCGTGTTGCTGTTCCTGCTGGCCGCCCTGGGGATCGGCCTGCTCAGCATCGCGAGAAAGGAAGTCACGATCAACCTGCTGTTCATGGCGCTGTCGTACCTGTTCCTGCATCAGCAGTATCGCACCCGACGGACCATCGAGGTGGTCGGGCACCTGGTGGCCCCCCTTGCGGCCCTCGCTGTGCTGTTCCTTCTGGTGGATGCCCTGCTCCAGAAGGGCGCCAATTACGACCCCTCCAGTCGGTTGATGGGGTTCCTCGTTTCGGTGTACTGGTACATCGCCAGCCCGCTGGCGGCGTTCGGCGAGTTCCTCAAGACCCACGACGGCAACTGGCGCCTCGGGCAGAGCGTGTTCCTGCCCATCTACAAGTGGTTGGCCCGGGCCCATCTGGTTCCCGTGCCCGATTCGATGAGCATCATCTACATGGAGAAGATCCACATTCCCTACATGGCCAATGTGTACACCTATCTGCGCAATATCTATGAGGATTTCGGATTCGTCGGTCTGGGTGTCATTCCCTACCTGCTCGGGCTTCTGTCGGCCGCGGTACAGAGCCGGGCCGGGCGGTCTTGTGGGTATCTGAATCTTTACATGATCGTCTTGATCGTGATCGTCTTCTCGTTCTACGACCACCTTCTGATATCCAACCAGTACTACTTCCAGGCATTCTTCGGGTTTGTGTTCTTTCGTTCTCGCCTGCCCGAGATGGATGCCGAAAGTCTCTGACACTCCATGAACGGCCGACTGAGAGTCCTGAGGTGCATTGCCGACCCCCGTTTCGGCGGACCGCACCGCTTGAGCTTTGCGATCGCCGAACGCCTGCAGGCCGAGGGCATCGAAACGGTCTTCCTCTTCGGGCCCAGAACCAAGGAACCGGGGCCCCCGTGTCCCTTCGAGCATTTCCATCTGAGACACCTGCTGTTTCTGCGTCGCCGAAGACCGTTGTTGAACCTGCTGGCGTTTCTGTTCTGGTTGCCCTGGAACCTGTTGCGCATACGGAAGATCGTTCGGTCCGGCCGAATCGACGTCGTCGATGTGGATGGGGCGCTGAATCTGGTGCCCGCCGTGGCGGCCCGCCTATGCCGGGTACCGGTTTTGTGGTGCTACAACGATCATCTGCCCGGTCCGGTCCAGTTCGTGCTCCTGCCTCTGGTGGCTCGGCTCGCGACCCGGATTGTCGTCCAGGGCGAATGCCTTCGCCACACGCGTACGGCGTCGCACCCCCTGCTGCAACAGAAGGCCGCTGTGCTCCACACCGGGACCGACACGACGGTGTTCGACCCGGACCGCTATGGCCCCGAAGCAGGGCGCCGCGTGCGAGAGCACTGGCACATCGCCCCGGCCTGCCCGCTCATCGGCACGATCGGCAACGTGAATCCGTTCAAAGGCCACGAGGACTTCCTCCGGGCCGCCGCCCGGATCAAGAAGCGGGCCGACGACGCCAGGTTCATCATCGTGGGGCGAAGATTGACGACCGCCCCCGGCTACTGGGAGCGATTGCAGCAACTGACCGTCGAGTTGGGCCTCAAAGACGACGTGATCTACACCGGCTTCTGCGACGATATCCCCTCCATGCTGGCGGCGCTCGACGTCTTCGTGCTGGCATCGATCTGCGAGTCGTGCCCCAATGTGGTGCTGGAGGCAATGGCCATGAAGGTGCCTGTGGTGGCCACCGACGTCGGCGCCGTCTCGGAACTGGTCGCCGACGGTCGGACCGGGACCATCGTGCCGCCGCACGATCCCGATGCAATGGCCACAGCGGTGCTCGATCACCTGGCGAGAACGCCCGAGCAGGTCGTGGCCATGACCAGTGCGGCCCGCCAGCGCGTTCAGGCCGAATTCTCAATCGACCGAATCGCCTATCAGCAGCATACGCTCTACACCGCCCTCGGCCGGGCCAGAAAGAAGTGAGGTCGCTGTTTACGGGACCCTTGGCCGCCGATATACTGCGTTTTGTGATTCTGCACCGGTCGGATCGTGCGAGTCCGGTCCATGACAAGCTGGATCTGAGGAGAACCTCGTGCAGAGTTTCCTCATCAGGATATCGACCGATGTGGTTTCCGAGCACGGTGTGGGCGTATTCATCCATCGGAGGCATGAATGAAGGTGTTTATCAGCGGCGTCGCCGGCTTCCTCGGGAGTCATCTGGCCGACGCCTTCCTGGCCGACGGCCATGAGGTCGTCGGATGCGACAATCTCGTGGGCGGCTATCTCGACAACGTCCCGGCCGACGTCGAGTTCCATCAGTACGACTGCACCTACCACAACTCGATGGTCAAGATCACCCGAGGCTGCGACGTCGTCTACCACTGCGCGGCCAGCGCATACGAGGGACTGAGCGTCTTCAGCCCCTTCTTCGTCACCAAGAACATCGTTCAGGCCTCGGTGTCGATGATCAGCGCCGCCATCGCCAACGGCGTGCGCCGGTTCGTCTTCTGTTCGAGCATGGCGCGCTACGGGACCCAGGACACCGTGCCGTTTACGGAGGACATGGTCCCCCGGCCCCAGGACCCGTACGGCATCGGCAAACTCAGTTCCGAGGCCCTGCTGGAGAACCTCGCGCGCGTGCACGGAATGGAATACGTCATCGCGGTCCCGCACAACATCATCGGCCCGCGGCAGAAGTACGACGATCCCTATCGCAACGTCGCCAGCATCATGGCCAACCTCATGCTCCAGGGCCGCCAGCCGATCATCTACGGGGACGGCAACCAGAAACGGTGCTTCAGCTTCATTCAGGACGATGTGAAGATCCTCAAGCGGCTGGCCACCGAGCCGGCCGTCAACGGCGAGGTCATCAACATCGGGCCGGATGATGAGTTCGTCACGATCCGGGAACTGGCCCGGACCATTGGAGAGCTTCTGGACTTTGATGTCAGGCCCGTGCACGTCCGGAGCCGGCCGCAGGAGGTACTGCTGGCCAACTGCTCGGCCGACAAGGCCCGAAGGCTGCTGAACTACGAGACGCAAGTCAAGCTGCGAGACGGCCTGGCGGCGGTCATCGAGCACATCCGTCATCGCGGCCCGAGGCCCTTCAAGTATCATATCGACCTGGAGATCATCAACGACAAAACACCCGAGACCTGGAAAGATAAGCTCTTCTGATCGCGGCCCATGTGTATGACCCAAAGCAAGTCTTCTATCTCCATCGTAATTGTCAGCTTCAACGTCGAGACGCTGCTGAAGGAATGTCTTGAGTCGCTCTATCGCGAGACGACCGAGGCCGCCTTCGATATCTGGGTCGTCGACAACCACTCGCGCGACAACAGCGTGCAGATGGTCAAGGACAGCTTCCCCGACGTCCACCTGATCGAGAACGACCGGAATCTCGGCTTTCCCAAGGCCAACAACCAGGCCGTCGTCCGAAGCACCTCGGACTATATCCTCTTGCTCAATCCCGATACGATCGTCCGGGACGGCGCCATCGACAAGATGGTCCGTTTCATGGACGAACACCCCGACGTCGGCGTCTCGGGCTGTCGCGTCCTGAACGAGGACGGCTCGCTCCAACTGGCCTGCCGACGAAGTATCCCGACGCCCCGGGTGGCGTTCTACCGCCTCACCGGCCTGAGTCGATTGTTCCCCAACAGCAAGACCATGGCCCGGTACAACCTGACCTACCTCGACCCGAACGAGCCGCACGAGGTCGATGCCGTCTCCGGCGCGTTCCTCGTGATCCGCAAGAGCGTCGTGGACGTCATCGGCGTACTCGATGAGAACTTCTTTATCTACGGGGAAGACATGGACTGGTGCCTCCGCGCCAAGAAGGCTGGATGGAAGGTGATGTACTACCCCCACGCACAGATCCTGCACTACAAGGGCGTCGGCTGCAAGACCAACAACCTCAAGACGACGTACGAGTTCTATAGGGCGATGGTCCTCTTCCACAGGAAGCACTTCGCCCGCGAATGCTCCCTGCTGACGAATCTCGTCGTCTACATCGGGATCGTCCTGACCGCACTGCTCGCCTGGCGCCGCTGGCTGTTCAGCGCCAAGCCAGGCGCCGGCAAGTGATACCGTCTGATCGGCGCACACGCGGATCAAAGGCGCCTGAGGATGGTTACTGCCTTTCGCCCGTCAGAATCGAGCGGAGTGGAGAAGGCCTGGACCCAACCCGACGGCGCCGCGTCGGACTCGCCGGGACTCGGCAGCACAAGGATATAGTCCACCTCGCGCAGGTCCACAGACCGCTCGTAAGGCACCTGCGTCCGCTCGGCGTAGAACCCAATCCGCCGATCGTTCGCGGCGATCACCTCGTCGGCGGTGGTGTTGTCCCGGAGCCAGCGGACCGCCGCACGATAGGCCCTCTGCTTGTCGTCATCGCGCGACAGGAGTTTCGGAATGCAGAGTCCCACGCCGAGCACGATCAGCAGACAGAACCAATGTCGTTGCCTGATCTGCTCAGACGACGCCCGCCGGCCCGGGCGCTGGACGAGCCGGGCAAGCCACCCCGCGATCCTGTCCAGACCTACCGGCACATAGGCAATGGTCAGGGCGATCAGTCCCAGACTGTAGCGTCTGGCGACGACCGGCTGAATCCAAAGGTACCGAGCCAGCATCAGCAAGACGTTCACAACCACGATGGAAACCATCAACGTCCGTTCGTACGGTCCGGCCTCACGCCGCAGACGGTACCAGAGCCCCAGGCATAGCGGCACCAGGAAGTACTGCATCAGGTTGTCACTGACGCTGCGGAAGATCGCATTCGCCACATGCACAAGCGCCGCCAGGGTCCCGCACAGGCCGACGTCAGGAACGCCTGCACGAACCGGCTCCGCGTCGCCCACCTCGATCTGAATCAACTGCCCGCCTTGGAGGCGGCCGTCATCCACAATGACGTTCAGTTGATGGACGCCCTGTTGGTCCGACTCGGGTCGCCACCGAACGACGCTGCCCTCAACCGCCAGCCCGGCCGGTGGTGGCGAGCCGGCATGGGCATACCATGCAAAGGCATCGCTCACCAGATCCGCATCGCCCTCAACCGCCCAGACACGGTGTCCTTCCCGGCTGCGGAATCGATAGACGGCGACCGCGTCGGCCGGCGGACAGTCCGGCCCAAACGCATAGAAGGCCACGCCTTCGCTGCGCCATTGGTTCTCAGGCTCATTCTCGACGATCGCTTTTCGCTCCCTCTCCAGGAGACTGTAGAAATGGCGGTCGAGCACAGGCGACCAGAACCCACAGACCGGCAGAAGCCCGGCCGTCGCATCTGGCTCGGCGTAGGCGTAGCAGCCAATGCCGTCGTAATGCCACACGCCCGGCCGGTAGCGCGTCAGAAGCAGGCTCCTCTGGTGATCGGAGATCGTCCAGAGGGTATCGCCCGTTCCATTCAATCGAAGACGATAGACGGGTCGTACGCCGACGGGCACGGCAATCACGGAAACCGTCATGGGGTCACCATCGGGATCGAACGCCTCGATCGGCATCTCAAGGAGCGAGCCGACGGCGGCATCGAATCGCAGCGGCTCGGAGCGGACGGCCAGACCGCCCACGGACATGATAACCGGCGCCCGGTTGAATGCAGGCGGGTCCAGCTTGCGAGCGGTCGGCAGTCCCGCCCAAGCTACGTACGGTGCCGCTGGAATCGCAAAACCAAGGAGCAAGAGCACCGCTGATCCAACCACCGTTCGGCTGCGCGCCCGCGAGGGACCTCGTGATGCGGTCAGGGCGACAACGGTCAGCCCGACGAGGCCGTAGGCGAGCAGTTGGGCGCACTCCGGACGAATCAGATAACCCATTCCGGCGTCCAGACCAATCAACCCGAACAGCCACCATCGCCCGGAACGAAGGGCCACGAACAACAGCCACACGCCCAAGGCCAGAAACAGCAGAAACGGCCATTCCCTCAGCACGTCGCTGCCATTGTGGGCCGGATAGGGCAGAACGATGAGGATCAGGACGGCCCAGAAGCCCCTTCGCGAGCCCACCAGCAACCGCGCCAGCAGATAGAGTGGAATCACCGCCATCAGCCGGAACAGAACCGTCACTGCCAGCGAGGAGGAAACCCAGGCAGCCGCCGTCTCGCCCGCCCCAAGCAAAACGCCGACGCGATGGGCCAGACACAGCAACAAAGGGTAGCCCGCCGGATACGTCTGCGCCGTACGCAAAGGATCGTGCGCGAGAGTCTTCGCCAGGTTGATATAGACGACACCGTCCCTGGAGATCCATGCGTTGTCGGCCGCGAGGTAGATGCCCAAAGCCAAGGCCACAACCACAAGCACGGCGAGGTTCAGACCGTCCCGATCGAGCAACCCCTGATGCTCCGTGGCGCAGGCATACGGGCAGTTCTTCATATCAGTGGCGTCTGTCCGGGGACCGCAACCGGCCGGACCGGCAACGGGCCGAACTCGTACTTCGGCGGGCTCAAGTCCAGCTTCGACTGGTTCAGCGCCCAGCTCCACTTCATCGCCCGGCCCGTATACGCGCTCATCCTTCCCGCAACGGCAGCCATCGTGCTCTCGGCAACCTGCACGCCCTCGTTGATCGGTTTGCCCGCCCGAATGGCGCCGATCCAGTCGGCGTGCTCCTGGACGTAGGGATTGGGCGAGGCCGGCGGCTCGTAGGGATGCTCGCCGCGGATCCAGCCGGTGCTGCTGTCGATGTAGACGATGCCCTTGGTCCCCACGATGTGCTCGGAAACGCGGTCGGTGCAGCCGGAATGGTGCCGGCACATGCTCTGGACGCGCACCCCGCCCGGATACTCGAACTCGACGGCGAAATGGTCCCAGATGTTGCCGCCCCGTCGCACCTCGCGACCGCCCATACCCATGATGAACTCCGGCGGGCCCTGCATCGCCCAATGCATGATGTCGATGTTGTGGACATGCTGTTCGACGATGTGGTCGCCGCAGGTCCAACAGAAGTAGTACCAGTTGCGGACCTGCCACTCCATGTCGCTCATGCCCACCGGCTTCTGTCGTGTCAGCGAGCCGCCGCTGCCATTCCAATACACCTGGGCCGCCCGAATCTCGCCGATGGCGCCGTCGTGGACGCGCTTCATGATCTCGATGTAGTGATTCTGGTGCCGTCGCTGCGTGCCGGCCACGACACAGAGGCCCTTGCGCTCGGCCTCTTTGGCCGCCGCGATCACCGTGCGGACGCCTATCGGATCGACCGCCACGGGCTTCTCCATGAACACGTGCTTACCCGCCTCGACGGCCGCCTGGAACGTCACGGGTCGAAAGCCCGGCGGGGTCGTAAGGATCACCATGTCCACGCCGCTGGCCAGCAGTCTCTGATAGGCATCGAAACCGACGAACTTGCGCTCCTCGGGCACATCCATCTGCGCCGCCAGGCCGGCGAAGGCCACGCGGTCATAGCGCGCCTCGGCGCCGTCGTGGAGCATGGTATAGCTCTCGTCAAGTCGATCGCGAAACAGATCCGCCATCGCCCAGAGCTTCACCGGGGTCTTCGTCGACATCAAGGCCTGGGTGACGGCGCCGGTGCCGCGTCCGCCGCAACCGATCAAGCCGAGCTTCAACTCGTCCGACCCGGCCGCATAGGCCCGGCTCGCCAGTTGCGAGGCCAGGGTCACAGAGGCAGCCGTCGCGGCTGAGTGTTTCATGAAGTCTCTGCGGGACAACCTCTCGTCCGCGCGCGTTCGAGCCGATTCCTGCTGCATACTCATCCCTTCCATACTCAACCCAAGCCATAGGGCTCAATGAGTCTTTCGTGGGGTTTGAACTGGAACTGACATTCTTCGGCCGGCGTGCCCAGGACAGTGACTTTCGCCAGATCGCCCTGTCCCTTGCCTGCCTCGGCCAGCGAGGTCAGATACATGATCTTGTTCGGGTCGAACCCCATCATTTTCGTCGCCAGTACATCGAGCGCCAGCGAATCGAGGCTGGCCAGCGCCACCCGCGCATCAACCGGCGTGCCGCCGACCGGGCCGTTGCCCTCCATCGCCACGAACCCGTCGATCACCCCGAGATCGGGATAGATCTCCTGAGCGAGGTGGAACATATTGAAATGGATCAGCGCTTTGGGCGAGAAGTTGTACTCGGCGTGTGTGAGCCATTTGTCGTTGGTCTTGTAGTCGTTCAGCGGCGCTGCCAGCAGAACGTTCTTGAGCGAGAGCGTCGTCACAGCGCGGTCGTGCGTTTTCATCTTGGCCGCCGAGATGACGTAGGTGTCCGGATCGAGGAACGTCGAGATGATGCGGATCGGCGTCGGCTTGTGGCCCTTGCCGAAGACGTAGCGGTATACCCAGGGCTGCTCGTTCAGATCGATCAGCTTGATGTTGTATTCGTTCTCGAGGGCAGTGTAGCCATAATTGACGTAGCCCTCGCGCGTGCCGCCCCCGAAGGCGGTCGACTCGCCGATCGTGATCTGCTCCTTGTAATGGGGCGTGAGAAAATCGAGGATGCCTCTGACCGCATCGACGTGCGTCGCGCACAGCTCGCGGCGCGTGCTGACGAAGTTGGGCTTGATGAGGATCCTCTTCTTGCCCTCGATCGACGCCAGAACCTCGTCCTCGATATGCCTGAGCGCCTGATAGACAATATCCCGCCGGTCGTTGCCCCTGACCAGCCCGACCCGGGCGGGTGGCGCCGATTGCGCAAACAGCTTCCCGCCAAGCACTTGCGATGGCTCGGCCTGTGTCTGGGCCTGGCCGACTCGTCCTTTCAGACCCAAGGAACCGAGGGTGGCCGCGACGGCTGTGGCGCCGAACCCCCTGAGAACCTCACGACGATTGATTTGATGGCGACCCGTCATAGAAACCTCCTGACCCGGTTGCGAATCGATTCTGTCGAGGCATTCATTCTACAGGATCGCCCTCATCCCCACAACGCCCCTGTGGGCTCAGGCCGAACCAGCCGAAGAGTCGTGGGTTCTCGCTCGACGGACGGACGACGACAAAAAAGATTGCTACGCCGGCACAGACCGATAGAATAGGGCCCCTGTAGAGCATCCATTCCCAGCGTTCGGTGGGAGACTGCAAGAGCAACTGCCGCCGGGCTTTCGGTGCATAGGGTTCTTTGGAGTCTCGTTCGGTGCGAATCGCTCTGGGTCAGTTCAACGCCGTCGTCGGCGATCTGTCAGGCAATATCGAGAAGATGAAGTCGATGTGGGCCGGGGCCGTCGAGTCGGGCGCGGACCTTGTGGTCTTCCCCGAACTGGCGGTTTGCGGCTACCCCCCCGAAGACCTCGTCTACAAGAGGCAGTTCCTCGAAGACAACCGGACCGCCGTCGAGACGCTGGCGGCCGCCTGTCCGGCCAAGACCCTCGTGGTCGGCTTCGTCGAGAGCGTGAACGGCACCGCCTTCAACGCCGCCGCGGTGATCCAGGACGGGCGGATCGCCGAGACGTATCAGAAGCGCGAGCTGCCCAACTACGGCGTCTTCGACGAACGCCGCTACTTCCGGCCCGGCAATCGACCCGTCCTCGTGGAACTGGCCGGCCTGAATATCGTCCTGACCATCTGCGAGGACATCTGGGAAATCGAATGGCTCAAACGATTCTACACGGAATCCGGCCCCTTCGATCTGCTGCTCAATATCTCGGCGTCTCCCTTCCACATGGGCAAGTTCGACGAACGGGGACGCATCATCACGCGATGCTCGACGGCCTTCGGCTGTGCGGTGGCCTACTGCAATCTCGTCGGCTGTCAGGACGAGCTGGTCTTTGACGGCCAGAGCATCCTGACTGATTCGAGCGGCCACATCGTCACCAGGGCCAGGGCCTTCGAAGAGGACCTGCTGATCGCCGACGTGACGCGGGCCGAGGAGAACGTCACCGTCGCGCCGACGCAGGCGAACGTGGCGCTGGCCCAAGACCCTCTCGATGAGATCTATCACGCGCTGGTCCTGGGCACCAGGGACTATGCAAGGAAGAACGGGTTCAAGAAGGTGCTGCTGGGCCTCAGCGGTGGGATTGATTCGGCGGTGACGGCGGCTGTCGCCGTCGCGGCCCTCGGCGCTGAGAACGTGCTTGGCATCACCATGCCGTCGCGCTTCAACAGCCCGGAGACCAGCGCCGACGCGAAGAAGGTGGCCGACAATCTGGGCATCGAGCTGCTGACGATCCCGATCGAGCCGATCCTGACGCCGTTCAGCAAGTCGCTCGAGGCCGACCCGCGCTGGGACGACAAAGGCATCGCCTACGAGAACCTTCAGTCGCGCATCCGCGGCACGATCCTGATGTCGCTGAGCAACCAGATCGGCGCGCTCGTGCTGACCACGGGCAACAAGAGCGAGACGTCCGTCGGCTACAGCACGCTCTACGGCGACACTGCCGGCGGCTTCGCCGTCATCAAAGACGTGCTCAAGACCGTGGTCTATCGCTTGGCCACGTACATGAACGTCAAAGCCGGTCGCGAGCTGATTCCGTCCGACGTCATCACCCGGCCGCCCAGCGCCGAACTTCGACCCGACCAGAAGGACGCCGATTCGCTGCCCGATTACGATCTGCTCGATGAGATCATCAAGGGGTACGTCGAGAAGGATCTGTCCGCCCGCGAACTGGTCGCCTCGGGCCTGCCCGCCAAGGATGTCGAACGCGTGATCCGCCTGATCGATCAAAACGAATACAAACGCCGCCAGTCCCCCCCGGGCGTCCGCATCACCCCCAAGGCCTTCGGCAAAGACCGTCGCCTGCCCATCACCAATCGCTACACCACCACCATCCCCAGACCCTGACCGCATTCCCATTCCGCCCGCCCGCCGAGGCCGCCGAGCCCCAGCCACAGGAGCGTCCCCTTCTCCACCCCATGTATTCCGACAGATTCCGGGTTCTCGGGCCCGTGCGGAGTGAGTGGTTCGGAGGCGGCTTCTTTGCGAAAAACACATCGAATCCTTACCTGCCGGAAACAGTAGGTGGCGAGAATGGAGTGGTGAGAATCTATGAGAAATGTAGCCGAACGGCATCAGGAGGCATGTGCATGGTTGTTTGTACCGAAGTATATGACTGCGACCGCGTCGCCGAGAGGACCCTGGAACTGGGGTTCTTCACGGAACAGGAACTGAACGCCTTCTCCGTGTTGATCCATCGCCGTCGCTGTCTGCCAATCTTCCTCGGCGACGGTTGGCGTTGCCCCAGTTGCGGATGCGAGCGCAGCGACCTTGCGGGGATGGCGAACCACATCCTGGCGACCCATCCGCCGGAACCATTCAACGAAGAGGACCTGCTGGAGCTGCGGCCACGTCGCTGTGCATAGGCGCCGTTTAAGCCCGCGGATCGAACGGCAACGGCAAGCAGAACCGTTGCCCGAAGGCGGCAGTCTGCGAGACTGAGGGGTTGCGATTTCGTGCGAGATCTGGTAGGCATTGCTCCCAGTGCGTCCCGAGCCGGCGTCTGTGGCCCGGGTCACCAGGCACGGAACACCGATGAGATCGAAAGGAGACCCTCGTGAGCGTTGAACTCAAGAAGGATTGTCCCTATGCCTTGCTCGTACCGACCAGCATGGGGGCCCGCCTGACGCCCGATAACGGCCAGCCGTTCCATTGCAGCCGGCAGTTCACCCTGCAAGCCACCAGCGCCGAGACCAACGTCGCCAGCGTCTCGTCGTATCTGGGCCTTCCGGTCAAGGTCCTGACGACATTCGTCAAGGGCAGCCCGATTGCCCGCTTCATCAAGGACGACCTGGCCGGTCGGCACATGGACGTCGAGGCCAGGGAGGTCGATCAGGGCGGCCCGTGGGGCTACCGGCACCAGCTCAATCTGGCCGACTCCGGCACCGGCTCGCGCGGCCCTCGCGTCTGCAACGACCGGGCCGGCGAGGTCGGACGGACGCTGAACGTCAAGGACTTCGACCTCGAACGGATCTTCGGGCGCCAAGGCGTCCAGATCGTGCACCTCTCCGGCCTGATCGCGGCGTTGTCGCCCGAGACAGGGACGTTCTGCCTCGAGATCGCACGGGCCGCTAAGAAGCACGGCACGCGAATCTCGTTCGATCTGAACCACCGCGCTTCGTTCTGGAAGGGTCGCGAAAAGGAGCTGCGGGCGATCTTCCACGAGATCGCCGGCGTCGCCGACATTCTCGTCGGCAACGAAGAGGACTTCCAGCTCGCCCTGGACATCGAAGGCCCCGAGGCCGGCGGCAAGGGCCTTGGCAGCAAGATCGACAGCTTCAAAGGCATGATCGAGCGGGCCGGCAAGGCCTACCCGAACGCAAAGGTCTTCGCGACCACGCTGCGCGAGGTCGTCAACGCCAATACGCACCTCTGGGGCGCGCTGCTGGCTGAGGGCGGCCGCTGGCACGCGATCGAGCCGCGACAGATCGGCGTGCTCGACCGGATCGGCGGTGGCGACGCCTTCGTCGGCGGCATGCTCTACGCGATCCTTCGCGGCTGGGAGCCCGAAAAATGGGCCCAGTTCGGCTGGGCCACCGGCGCCCTGGTCGTCACCCTGCTGACCGACTACGCCCAGCCGGCCGACGAGGACCAGATCTGGAGCATATGGGAAGGCAACGCCCGCGTCAAACGATAGCCGGCGGAGAGGCGACTTACGGCTTGTCGAGCGGGCCTTCGGAGTCGGCGCGTTGGGTGGCAAGGAGAGCGCGGAACTGGGCCGAGGGCAGCCATTCGACGGTGCCATTGAGGCGCAGGACGACGAAGCCATCGTCGAGAAACGACGAGGAATGTCGCTTCTCGGAGTAGGCCAGGATCGTCTCGTCCGGGGCGCCCAAGCCGATCCACAGGGCGCGGTAGCGCACGTTGCCGATCCGCACGGCGCCGTCCACCTGGTCCTTGACATCGTCGATGAACGACTGCGGTGGCAGCGAGCCGTGTATGGAGCGATAGTCGAGAATGCGGCCGCCCAGTTGCGTCATAGCCCGCATCGCCTCCGAGCGGTTGACGTAGTCCTTCAGGTGCATCAGGCCGACGACGGCGGCTACTGTCGCCAGCAGGATGACAGCAGACTGTATCAGAAGCGATCGTTTGTAGCGTGTCATGGCATGTCCCCGCCCCGGCGGTCGCTATGCTCTGACTCTCACTCGATTGCCTTCGATCCGCAAGCGACCTGCGGCAAACAGGGCGATGGCCTGCGGATAGGCGATGCACTCCTGCTCGAAGACCCGCTCGGCCAGCATATCGGGCGTGTCGTCGTCCTCGACCGGGCAGGTCCGCTGCACAACGATGGGCCCGCTGTCATAATCGTTGGTGCAGAAATGAACGGTGCAACCACTGACCTTGCAGCCGGCCGCGATCACGGCCTCGTGGACGTGGTGGCCCCACATGCCTTGGCCGCCGAAGCTGGGCAGCAGAGCCGGATGGATGTTCAGGACCCGATTCTCGTACCGTTGGGGGATCTCCCAGAGGCAGAGCCAGCCGCCCTGCACGACGAGGTCCACCTCGGCGGCGGCAAGCACCTCTTCGATCCTGCGGCTGAAGGCGTCGATGTCCGGATGGTCCTTCTTGCGGACGATCTCGACCGGCAGTCCGACGTCGCGCGCCCTGGCGACGCCGGCCACGGTGGAGCGGGAGCTGATCACGACGGAGATTTCTGCGTTGATTCGGCCCTGGTGGATTTCGTCAAGGATGTTGGTCATGGTTCGGCCGCCGCCGCTGATAAGGACGCCCAGGCGGAGGGGTTTGGCCGAAGGATCGGGCAACTTCGCATCGGGCCGGCCGGTCGGCATCTCGTCGACGTCATGCCCGGCATCCAGCGCCAGGTTCACCAGCCGGTCGGCGTCCTGGTTCTTCTCACGTCGAACGTGCAGGATGTTGCAGGCTTCGAACCGGCCCATCAGGGTCCGGACCTCGTCGAAGAGGGGCCGGATCAGGTCGCTCTTGACCTTGTACCGGCCGCCGATCTGCCTGACGAGAAGCTCGCTGTCGCTGAAGACTGTAATCTGCTCGGCCCCGAGCCCCACAGCCGCTTCCAGCGCCCGAATCAGGGCCGTGTACTCGGCGACGTTGTTCGTCGTCTCGCCTAAGAAAAACGCCCGCGCCGCAAGGCGACGCCCGTTGGAATCATCGAGAACGAAACCGGCGGCCGCAGGACCTGGATTGCCCCGGCTGCCACCATCGGTGTGGACAATCAGCTTGGCAGACAACGGCATTCCTCCCCAAGAAAAGCGATTTAGAGGCCGTATCCGATCAATCGGGAGACTCGCTGAGCACCAGAATCCTCGTGCAGTTGGGGCAGCGAATCAGTTCGTCCCGCGTCATCAGCAGATTGACTGACTCAGCGGTGATCCCCATGAAGCAGCCGCCACAGCTAAAGGCGCCGGAGCGGCCCTCCTGCTCGTCAATCTTCACAACCGCCTCGCCATCGTACGTGTCCGCCACCCGGTTGAAGACTGCCAGCGCCGCAGCGGGAATGACCTTGGCGACTTCGTCCCACTCGCTCTGAATTCTGGCGATCTCGACTTCGTGCTCGGTCGCCGAGCCGTCGGCCTTCTTGCGGATGTCCTCGAGAAGCTGTTTCTGCTCCTCGATCTGCTGCCGGATGCCCGCGGATTCCTCCTCGTCGGATTCGATCGCCTTCATCAACTCCAGGATCTGCGTCTCGATCTTCGAGTTGTCCGCCTTCGTCGTGTTCAGCATGGTCAGAACGGCGGCGTATTCCTTGTTCGTCTTGGCATTGTTCAGCGAGGCGCGAAGCTTGTTGACTTCGGCATCCCGGGACTTGAGTTCCAACTCCAGGCGATCGCACTGCACCTTCGTGAGCTGGGCCTCCTCCTTCTTGGCCTCCAGGGCGCTCTGAAGGCTCCGAACCTGATTCTCTTGAATGATGACGCTTCTTCGACAACGAGCCAGCTTGGCCTTGGCGGCCCGCAGGCGATTTTCCACACTCTGAAGTTTTATCAACCCGTTCAGTACAGGTCCCATCGATGCTCCTCTGGTCGGCTCGACCCAACAACCTTTTAATCCTGTATTATGGGTGGAGTGGGCGCGATCGGCAACAGAAACATGGCGGGTTTGAGAGATATTTTTGGGCTCGCCGTCCAATCGGCCCGTTCCTTGAGGCCATCGAACGAGGCCGGGGCACGAACGGTTGCTCCCATATGAACTGTTGCTATAATCGGCAGACCATGAAGGAACTGCTCAGACAACTGATTCGCGCCCGGTCCACACTCGATGCCGGGGAACAGACTGCGGCCAACGTCGTCGCCAACCACTTCGAGCGGCACGGGATAGGCTGTCGGATCGACTCGTGGGACCCGAACCGGGCCAACGTCGTCGCCCATATCCCATCGGCAGGAACACGACCGGGCCTGCTCTTCGTCTGCCACCTGGACGTGGTCGGACCGGGCGAAGACCCATGGATTCATCCGGCCTTTGAAGGCCGGGAGGTGGATGGGAAGATCTATGGACGCGGCACCGTGGATATGAAGGGCGGGATCGCCTCGACCGTCGCGGCAATCTGCGAGGTGGTCGCCTCCGGCGTCGAACTCCAGGGCGACATCGTCTTCGCGGCCACCGCCGGGGAAGAGACAGACAGCGCCGGGATCGAGCGATTTGCGGCCGACCTGTCCTGGCTGGGCAAACCGGCCGGCGTGATCGTGCCTGAGCCGACCGATTTCGCGGTCATCACGGCCCATCGAGGCCTGTTCTGGCTGGAGATCACCACCAAAGGCAAAGCCGTTCACAGTTCCGTGCCCCAGCGTGGGGTCAACGCGATCCAGTCGATGCGGCGGGTCCTGGAGGAACTCGAACGCTACGAGGTGGACTTCGAGCCGCATCCGGAGCTTGGCAAGTGCTCTGTGAGCGTCAACACCATCCGGGGCGGAGAGGCGATGAACATCGTCCCCGACCGCTGCGCGATCGGCGTCGATATCCGCACCCTGCCCGGGCAGAACGGCGACGCGATCCGGTGCGACCTCGAACGCATGCTCGCCGGACTCAAGGCCAAAGTCCCTCACTTCGATGCAACGATTGTCGTCCAACGCTCGGTGGGGGCCATGGAGACCGATTCGGACTGCGAATTCGTCCGGACCTTCTGCTCGGCCGTGGACGTGGACCAGACCAACGCCATCGGTTTCACGACCGATGCGCCCCATCTGGCGTCCCTGGGTGTCCCGATCGTCATCTACGGACCGGGCCAACCGGGCCAGTGCCATCAGGTGGACGAACACATCACCGTCGCGGACCTCGAACGCAGCCAAAGGTACTTCAGGGACATCCTCCTGCGCTTTCTTACGTGATGGAGCCGGGCGCGAATGCCGTAGGAGAGGCGCCGCCCATCCTCCAGACACCCGCGACTTGAGAATCCCGTGTCTTTTTTCCGTTTTTTCGGCACTGCCACTTGACTCGGATGAGCCGAGTCTATAAAGTTGATGGTTGTCTTTGTTTTCGACGAGATCAAAAGCATGATCCATCTTGGGACGAGCGCAGTCAGGCATTTCAGGGGTCACGATGTGGCCGGGCGGAAAGACGGTGCGCGCATAGCCGTGGCGACGTCGGTCATTGTAGCCAGGGCCATGTGCTTTCTGGAGGGCGCTGCCTGAGAAGGATTCCTCATTGGATTGTGAATCAACCAGCGAAGCCTTTCAGGGAGCACGAGCCTCTGAAAGGCTTTTTTCGTGTATGTGGACCCGCAAGACGACAGGCTTTGCGAGGACGTGAGAGGTTTGTCAGATGGTCAGGGGAACAGAGATGGACACCGAATACGGCATGCACGACGCGGACAACTTCGAAGCCGCGCGCCGGCCGGCATGGCTCTACGACGAGACCAGGCCCTGTGGCGTCGACTACAACAATACGACGCTTGCCAGGCACTACGACAGCCATCACCGATCGTTCAGGGACTATCGGAAGGAAGCCGACGACATTGTCGCCCGCCTGGGCGTGGATTCGTCGTCAACGGTCATCGATATGGGCTGCGGCACCGGGGCATTCGCCCTCTGCGCCGCCGGACGCTGTCGAACCGTCCACGCGGTCGATGTCTCGGCCGCCATGCTCCGACGCGCCCAGCGAAAGGCCGACAAGATGGGACTGAAGAACATCGAGTTCCACCGTGGCGGCTTTCTGACGTACGACCACAAGGCCGAACCGGCCGATGCGATCAGTACGGTCGCGGCCCTGCACCACCTGCCCGACTTCTGGAAGCTCGTCGCCCTGCGGCGTCTGGCGTCAATGCTCAGGCCCAACGGCCGGCTCTTTCTGTTCGACGTGGTCTTTTCATTCGACATCCGCGAACACAAGCGCCGCATCGAGCAGTTTATCGCCAAGACCCGCGAGCAGATGGGCCCGAATGGACAAAGCGAATCCGAAGCGCACGTGCGCGAGGAGTACAGCACCTGCGACTGGATCATGGAGGGCCTTTTGGAGAAGGCCGGCTTCCACATCCAAGCCGCTGACTACCACGACGGATTTCTCGCGAGCTACCTGTGTACGAAGGCGGAGCAATGACCATGCCGCACAGAAACAGGGCGACAAGAATCGGAGGCGACATGCCATGATCATCCGACCAGCCCATGTCGATGAGATACAAACGCTGGTGAGCCTTCTACGACATGCGTGTGCCACCGTCGCCCAGCGCTTCGGCCTGACGGAGGAGAATTGCCCGAAGAGCCCGGCCTTCTATACCGAGGACCGCGTCAAGGCCGACCTGGAACGAGGCGTGCGGTACTACTTCCTCGAAGAGGACGCCGAGGTCTGCGGGTGTGTCGCCTTGGAGAAGGTCCGTCCCGACGTCGGGTACCTGGAGCGTCTGGCGGTGCTGCCGGAGCATCGGTCGAGGGGGTTTGGCAGCACGCTGGTCCGGCACGTCCTGGCCCAGGCCCGGTCGATGGGACTGGAGCGCGTCGGAATCGCCATCATCGCCGAGGATGAGCCGCTCAGAAAATGGTATGGCCGGTTCGGCTTCGTCCTGACGGGAACCAGGGGGTTCGATCACCTGCCGTTCACCGTCGCGTTCATGGAAAAGGAACTGCGAGAACCATCGGGCCTGGATGCACCGAATCGAATTGTCTCTGCTGAAGAGGAGCCATGATGACATCGCCGTATGCGCCGAGAATGGGGACGATCCCCAGGTCGTTCGTTCGCGAGATCCTGAAGGTCACGCAAAACCCGGAGGTTATCTCGTTTGCCGGGGGACTGCCGAACCCGCGATTCTTCCCTGTCCAGGGAATTGCAGAGGCCGCCGCGGACGTCCTGATTCGGGCGGATGGATCGGCTCTTCAGTACGGCACAACCGAGGGCTATGCGCCCCTGCGGGAGTACATCGCCCAGCGATACCGCAAGACCGAAGGCCTGGACGTCTCGCCCGACGAGATTCTGATCACCAACGGCTCCCAGCAGGCCCTGGACCTGGTGGGCAAGGTTTTCATCGATCGACAGGATACCATCGCGATCGAGCGGCCCGGTTATCTCGGCGCGATCCAGGCATTCTCCGTGTACCAGCCGCAGTTTCATCCGGTGCCTCTGCTGGAAGACGGCGTGGACGTCGACCGGCTGGCCGACGTGCTGCGAACGCACCGGGTCCGGTTCTTCCACACCGTGATCAACTTCCAGAATCCCTCGGGCATCAGCTACTCGATCGAGAAGCGCCGCGCGCTGGCCAAGATCGTGAAGCAGCATGGCACGTTCCTGATCGAGGATGACCCGTATCGGGAATTGCGTTTCGAGGGTACGGCCAAGCCTTCGATGCGCCACGAGCTGGGCGACAAGGCCGTGCTGCTCGGATCGTTCTCGAAGATCGTCGCGCCGGGCCTGCGGCTCGGCTGGGTTTGCGCCTCGCGCGAGACGATGGCCGCCCTCGTGGTCGCCAAGCAGGCCAGCGACCTGCACTCGAACTCGTTCTGCCAGAGGATGCTGCACCAGTTCCTTCTGACCCACGACATTGACGAGCACATCGCGCTGATCCGGGCGGCATACAAGCGACAGAAGGACATCATGCTGGCGGCGCTGGAAGCGCACTTCCCGCCCGAGGTCACCTTCACCCGGCCGGAAGGCGGCATGTTCATCTGGGCAACGTTGCCCGAGCGGCTCACCGCAATGGACTTGCTCGAACGCGCCGCCCAGGAGAAGGTCGTCTTCGTTCCGGGAACGCCCTTCTTCGTCGACGGCGGCGGGACGCACAACATGCGGCTGAACTTCTCCAACGCCGACGAGAGCCGCATCGAGGAAGGAATCGCCCGACTCGGCCGAATCATCAAGGAGATGCTGCCCTGAGCCGGCTGCCGTCGCAAGAGGAGAGCAACATGCAGATCGCCGATATCGTGACACGCTCGCGCCAGCCCAGACCCTGGGTGGATGCCGACAAGATTCCCTGGCACGAGCCCGAATTCAGCCGGCGGATGCTGCGCGAGCACCTCTCGCAGGAGCACGACCTGGCCAGTCGCCGGTTCGTCATCGTGGAGGAGCACGTGCGATGGATTCACCATCACGTGCTGCGGGGCAGGCCCGCGCGGATTCTCGACCTCGGATGCGGGCCGGGCCTGTACACGAGCTGGCTGGCGAAGCTCGGGCATTCTTGTGTGGGCATCGACTTCTCCCCCGCGTCGATTGAATACGCAAGAGAACAGGCGGTCAGGCGGCAACTGGACTGCACCTACGTGCACGGCGACATGCGGACGGCGGACTTCGGAACCGGATTCGACTTGGTGATGATGGTGTTCGGGGAACTGAACGTCTTCCATCCGTCCGATGCCGGACCGATCCTGGCCAAGGCCAGACGAGCGCTGGCTCCGGCCGGCGTCCTGCTTCTGGAGCCGCACCGGTTCGGCGCGATCGAACAATTGGGCAGGCAAAGCCCCTCATGGCACACCGTCGAGTCGGGACTGTTCTCAGACAGGCCGCACCTCTGGCTTGAAGAGAGCTTCTGGAATCCGCAGAGCCACACGGCGGTTCAGTACTTCCATGTGATTGACGCCGCTACGGGCGACGTGACGCGGCACGGGCAGACGATGCAGGCTTACACGGACGAGCAGTATCGAAGCCTGCTTGCTGGCTGTGGCTTTGAGTCGATCGAACTGCTCGCCTCTCTCGGGACCACAGACGAGGCGCCACAAGGCCATCTCATGGCGATCGTGGCACGTTGAAACCACAGGAGGCCGATCATGGCTGAACGCCCTTTCTATATCGTGGACGTGTTCGCCCAAGAGAAGTACGCGGGGAACCAACTGGCGGTGTTCCGAGACGCTCGGGAACTCTCGGATGAGACGATGCAGAGAATCGCACGCGAGATGAACTTCTCGGAGACGACGTTCATCCTCTCGGACCAGCCGCGCGACGGCGGATACGAGGTGCGGATCTTCACGCCCGTCGCGGAGGTTCCCTTTGCCGGCCATCCGACCCTGGGGACCGCCCACATCATCCGGCACGAGATCATCGGCAAAGACGTCGAGCACATCAACCTGAACCTGAAGCTCAAGCAGATCCCCGTCACGTTCGGACAGGAGGCGGGCCGCGAGATTCTGTGGATGAAGCAGAAATCGCCCGACTTCGGAGACACGAGCGATCCTGCGGCGATCGCGGACCTGCTGGGACTGGCCGTAGAACAGATCGACACGCGGTTCCCCATCCAGGCGGTCTCGACGGGGCTGTGGTTTGCCATCGTTCCGTTGAAGGACCTTGACGCGGTCAGACAGGCGCGGGTCAATCGCGACAAGTACTTTGCGGCGTCGCGACAGGAGCATGAGGACGGCATCCTGGTCTTCTGTCCCGAGACGTACGACGAGCGGAACGATCTGAACGTCCGTGTGTTTGTGCCCTTCTACGGGATCGAGGAGGATCCGGCTACCGGCAGCGGCAACGGCTGCCTGGCGGGCTACCTCGTCAAGCACCGCTACTGGGGCAGCAGCAAAATTGACGCCCGCGTAGAGCAAGGTTACGAGATCGACCGCCCTTCCCTGATCCGCCTAAAGGCGGAACAACAACAGGGCGCCATCGACGTCCACGTCGGCGGCAACGTCGTCATGGTCGCCAAAGGACAGTGGTTATGATCGCCAGCCAGACCATCAAAGACATCGCAGGACAGCTGGGCGCCGATCTGTGCGGCGTTGCGCCCGCAAGCCGCTTCGATCAGGCTCCGAAGGGATTCCATCCGAGAGACCTGTTCCCTCAGGTCCGGTCGGTCCTGGTGGTGGCGAAGCGTGTTCCCGAAGGACCGTTCCACTCGCATAGTCCGATCCCGTACAGCGTGGTCAACGACGTGATCCTCGCCGAGGTCGCTCGCCTCGTCTGTGCGCTTTGCGTCCAACTGGAACGCCTGGATCATCTCTGCGCCGTGCCCGTGCCGAGCGAACCGTACGAGTATTGGGACGGGCCGAATCGCGAGGGGCGAGGCCTTCTGTCGCTCAAGCACGCCGGCTGGCTCGCAGGTCTGGGCGTCATGGGAAAGAACACGCTGCTGACAAGCCGCGAATTCGGCAATCGGATTTGTCTGGGAGCCATCCTGCTGGACATCAAACTGGAGGGCGATGCAATGGCCGACTACCAGCTCTGCAACGGGAATTGCCGGCGCTGTGTCGAGGCCTGTCCCGCTCAAGCCCTCGACGGCTTGACGGTCAACCAGAAGCTCTGTCGGGGCCATTCACAAGGCCGAACCACGAAGGGAGAACCGATCTACATCTGCTACCGGTGTCGTGTGGTCTGTCCGAATGGAAAAGGGACTCAGGTGACAGCCTCTGCCTGACGGCCATGGAGATTCGGTGCGAGGTACAGAGCTCATACTTCAATGCGATCAGAACAAGACAGGCGGGAGGCAGAGCCGTGATAGATAAGCCGCTGTGTTTGCACTTGCTGCCGGAGACTCTGGCGGTATGTCGACTGAGGCCGGATTGTCCGATGCCCGACTGGGCCGCGCAAGGCTCGTTTTACAGCATCACCCGCACGACGGATGAAACATCTGTCGTTTGTCCCGAATGGGCCGTGCCACTGGATGCCAGAGCGGAACGAGGATGGAGAACGCTCCGCGTCGAAGGGCCGTTGGATTTCTCCATGACGGGCGTGCTCGCCTGCCTCACCATGCCTCTGGCGGAGACCGACATCAGTGTTTTCGCTCTGTCCACCTACGACACGGACTACCTGCTGATCCGCGATCGGGATGTTCCATCGGCCGTGGCGGCGTTGCGTGCGGCGGGGCACCGGGTTGTCACCACCGTGGATTCTTGAAATGGATCGATGATGGCGTCATCGAATTCTGAAATCGAACAGAGACTGCGAACCAAAGGCGCCAGTCTGGTGGGCTTTGCCGATGTGAGCGGGCTGCCGGTGAGCACGACGGGCGGATTGCCCCGAGCGGTCTCCGTCGCGGTCCGCCTGGCCTCGACAATCGCCTGTGGATAGCCCGCACGCGCGCCGGGTCGAAGCCGGCGTTGAAAAGGTGCTGGGAATCGAGTATAAGACTTTCTTGGGCGGTGGCTTGTTCCGCCATCGCATCACGATGATTTCTGTCGGGACAGGGAAAGATGGACGTGGATTTCAAGAAGTATCATGGGTTGGGCAACGACTATCTGGTGATCGATCCGAACGTTCGGGACGTGGCGATGACGGAGGCGAACATCCGGCTGATCTGCGATCGCAACTTCGGCGTCGGCTCCGACGGTATCCTCTACGGACCGATCCTCGACGGCGACATCCCCAAACTGCGAATTCTCAATCCCGACGGCAGCGAGGCGGAGAAGAGCGGCAACGGGCTGCGGATCTTCGCCAAGTATCTCTTCGAGAAGCGGTACGTACGGTCGAAGGAGTTTCAGATCCGGACGCTGGGCGGGATCGTCTCGGTGCAGGTGAAGGATGACATCGCCGGGATGATCCGCATCAACATGGGCAAGGTGACATTTGTCAGCGACGAGATTCCCGTGGCGGGCGAGAAGCGCGAGGTGGTCAACGAAGCGCTCGATGTCAACGGCGTGGATTTCAAGGTCACGTGCCTGTCCATCGGCAACCCGCATTGCGTGATCCCGATGGAGCAGGTCAGCGAGGAGCGGGCCCGCGCGATCGGCCCCTTCGTCGAGAACCACCAGCGGTTCCCCAACCGCATCAACATGCAACTGCTGAAGGTCATCGACCGTACCAACATCGACATCCGTATCTGGGAGCGTGGGGCCGGGTACACACTGGCCTCGGGCAGCAGCTCGTGCGCCGCCGCCTGCGCCGCCCACAAGCTGGGCCTGGTCGATGGCGACATCACCGTCCACATGCCGGGGGGCACGCTGCACATCGAAATCATGCCCGACGGCGAGGTCTTCATGACCGGACCGGTGGAGGGCACATTCGATGGCACGTTCCACGCCGACCTGCAAGAGAGAATATCAAAGAGCAAAGTGTAAATATCAACATTTTTGCTCTGTCGTTCTGATCTCTGCATTGTGATATGACGACGTGGCCGCAACTGAGACGTGCAACGAATGCCGACTGTGAACCGGTGAGAACCCTTGTGTTCACAGTCCTCGGCGAGTACGGCCTGAAACCCGACCCCGACGGCACCGATGCGGACCTCAACGACATCGAACGATCGTACTTTGCATCGGGTGGGACGTTCCGCGTTCTGCAGGAAGAAGACGGCTCGATCGTCGGTGCCTACGGTCTCCATCCTACGGAGGGCCGCACGTGCGAGCTGAGGAAGATGTACCTGCGTCGCACGCATCGAGGCCGGGGGCTTGGAAGGCTCCTGCTCGAAGATGCGCTGGCCTGTGCTCGCGAACTGGGTTTTGCCACGGTGACGCTCGAAACGGCCTCGGTCCTGAAAGAAGCCATCACCCTCTACCGGCGATACGGCTTCGTCCCCTGCCCCAGTGACCATCTCGCCGCCCGCTGCGACCAGGCTTACACTCTTGAACTCGCGTAGCCGACCTCAAAAGGCGACGAGGTCGTCGAAGGCGGTTCCGAAATCGTACACGTTGTTGAAGTCGTCGATGGTGTCGGTGGGCTGGGCGCTCATCCACTCGTAGTCGATCAGCGTATAGACGATCTCCCCGAAGTGGCGTGTGGTCTTGAGTCCCCACGAACGCAGGACCAGTGGGGCCAGCCGGCCGTATTTCTCGGCGGCCATGCGGCGGAGTCCCTCGCATAAGGTCTGGCCGCTGATGTGCTGCTGTTCGCCGACGATGTTCTTGATCGTGTAGGCCAACCCTTCGTAGACGAACTTGAAGGCCGCCACACTGAAGCGGCCGTCCGTTATCGCGATTTCGTCGAGACCCTTCTTCATATGCCTTTCTTCACCGACCGAAACCATGTAAGTCCTGTTGGACCTATGGGACCGATTGGACGTAGTGAGTCGATTGTCAGGACACGGCCAGTCCGGGCGTTGCGCCGGCGTCGGGCGCCAGGAGAAACACATCGCCGCCGCCGGGACCACAGGCCAGAATCATTCCCTCGGAGGTGCCGAACTTCATCTTACGGGGCTTGAGGTTGGCGAAGAACACCACCAGCCGGCCCACGAGTTGCTCGGGCTTGTAGGCCTTGGCAATGCCGGCCAGAACGTTCCGCTCGACCCCGCCGACGTCCAGCACCAGATGCAGGAGCTTGTCGGCGCCCTCGACGGGTTCGGCCGTCAGCACCTTGGCGATCCGGAGATCGAGCTTGACGAAATCATCGATGGTCACTTCCGGCTTGAAAGGCGAAACCGCCGCCTTCTCGGGTTCCGGCGCTGCCTGGGGGGCCTGGCTTTCCTTGCTTTCTTCCAACATGGTCTGCACCTGTTCCTCGTCAATTCTCTCGAACAACCGTTCAAACGTACCGATCTGGTGATCTTCCAGGGTCCGGTCCACGTCCGCAAAGCCC
>Ga0209510_1001521_pt1 | contig 26071 bp, 23 predicted proteins | sample BiotimSIPDNA_FD_185749 | JGI IMG/M metagenome (GOLD analysis project Ga0209510, IMG submission 185749) | Anaerobic biogas reactor microbial communites from Washington, USA - Biogas_R1 time_0 SIP DNA (SPAdes) (version 2) | ecosystem: Engineered > Bioreactor > Anaerobic > Unclassified | place...
ACAGCGCCATCACTGGTCTAAGAACGGAGGATATCATCATCACGAACGGCACGGGTTCGGCGGTAAAAGGTACGCTGACGGGTTCAGGTTCGAACTGGTCCATTGCGCTGACATCGGTAGCAGCGGAAGGAACAGTCTCGGTAGCGATATCCGCGCCGGACGGTTACAGCATCACCGGCTCGCCAAAGACTGTGGAGGTTTATAAGACGGTGCCAACTATTAATCCGGTCAACGGGATATTCGATAAAAACCCGGCTAATCAGGCTGATGTACAAACGATCATTACTTGGCATGACGCAACGTCGGTAACGGATGTGAAGGCGGGCGGGGTATCCATCGGAGGGGGAAGCTATAGCATAAGCGGAAATACGCTGACGATCAAAAAAGAGTATTTGGCATCCCAGCCTGTAGGCAATCTCGTGCTGAGTGTCGAGTTCAACACAGGCGGCACGGCTACGCTGACGATAGAGATAAGCGATACGACGCCCATCACCGGATTACCGGCTACTTACACAATGTATGAGGGCGGACGGGTTACATGGAACCCCAAGCCAGACGGTGGTACATGGGACTGGGATGAGGATTTCTTCTCTGCCACATTCAACAGCCCTGCCACGTTCACCGCGCTCAAGGCGGGCACGTCGGTCATCACATACACGGTGGACGGCGTGTCGCAGAGCATCGAGGTGACGGTTCGTCAGGCGGCGCTGCCCAATACCGGGCAGGACGATACGTGGATATGGGCGCTGGTGTCGCTGGCCACTCTTTGCGGCGCAGGTGCGGTATTCATTGGGAGAAAGAAAAAGGTTAACGCTCAAAAATGAGAAAGTACAAAAAGTACAATCGTTTAAGATATGCTGTTAAGAAAATTACCACAGTAAGGAGACTGCGCGCCGTGCTCATCGTACTGGGCGGCGCGCTTTTGCTTACGGCGGTCATCATCTTTCTCGCACAGTGGAACGAGGGTAGGAATGCGGCTCGCAATGCGCAAATTCTGCTGGATGAAAGCGGAATAAAGGCTCCGCCATCATCTCCCACAACGGCTGAATCCCTCCCTGCTGCTACGATAGCCCGACCGACTGAAACACCGGTTGAAACGCTGCCGCCGGAATTGGAGGGATATACCGTTATTGCACGGCTGGATATAGAAAAACTCGAATTGAGCTTGCCCGTTTTGTCCGAAACGACAGACAAGGCGCTCAAGCTGTCCGCTTGTCGCTATGAAGATGCGCCCGGCGGGAACATGGTGATAACCGGTCATAACTACCATAGTGGCGATATCTTCGGAAGCCTGAGCGAAATGCATGTTGGGGACGATGTGCTCCTGACCGGAAAAGACGGGATAACATACGCCTATACCGTCTATGCGGTGGATCACATCAAGCTGGACGATGCGGAAGCGCTGAACATTACTAAATACGACAACGAGCTTTCCCTGCTGACCTGTGAAAACAGAGGCAACGGCAGGCTGCTGGTGCGGTGCAAGCTGGACGAATGACTGATTGGATTTGTGAGATATAAATATCATCACTCCTCTTGGCAGAAGTCGTTCTGGAAGAACAGGAACTGATACAGCTTCGATAAGAAAATCATCAGCTGCGCATGGAGATCGACGTATTAAAGCAAGCGGCGCTGATATTCGCACGAAAGTAATTGTGATTCGAGCCAATGCCCACAAATACTCTATATCAGCGCTGTACAAATGCTTAGGCATTGCGCGAAGTACTTACTATTACGAATGCCATGGCAGCCGTGACGAGAGTGACCTTGAAGAAGCGGTTCAAGCTGCATACGACGAGAAAGTGTAAAGGTTTGCTTTGAACCCATGCACCCTCATCTGCACCTACGGGTAAGCATTAAAATACGGTTATGAAACTGCCGAGAGCTTTACAAAAGCGTTCACTCGCTTTCATGATGCAACGCCATCTGCCGTAAAACGAAAAGAAGCCATACCAAAAACATTTGGACCTCTGATCCCAAATGAGTGCTTCATATGGAGGATACCTGTGGAATCAAGGTTTCACTTTTGATGAAGCCGGATTTGAAAAATTCAGATCGCCTGAAGCAAGGAAAATCCTGGCCGATGCCGGGCGGGAAGCCATGTTAAGGGATTTGTTCGCCATCGAACAGTTTGAGAGAATTCTACGATAATTCTCATTCCTTCCCGCAACATAATGATCAAAATCGGGCTTTTCGTATTCTATCACTCAAATCGTCGTTGATCAGAAATAATCCGAAATAAACACGTTTTTCTTCGGGAACAGTGCTTCGAGCTGCTTGAATTTTGCGCTGACCACGACATCCCTGCGCGAAGCCGCGAACTTAAAGGGCACATAGCCCGTCGCCATCTGCGCCAGCGCTTCGATCGAGCACTCCAAGTCGCATTCTGCGGATGTGCGCGTGACATTCGTGCCGTCCCTGCCCCAGGCGATCTCGAATGTGCCGTTGTTTTCGGCGATCATTTCATCGTGCAGCTTCAGCACGACGCTGCCGGCCTTTTCGGGTTTTTCGATCACTTCAAGCACCTGCCCTGCGTCGATGATGCGGCACATGCCGCCGGGCTGCCTGCTTGCAGTAACATTATACGGCTCGCGCCAGAAATATTCGTAGACCATTTCGGACGGCACGCTCATCGTGATGCTCTCGACATTGCCCCCGAGCTTGCCGAGAAAGCCGAGTATCGAATACATGCCCTTATAATCCGTCCAGGCGATGTCGGTCACATTCAGCGTTGCGGTATGCTCCTTGAGGTCGTAGTTATATATCACATATGCTTTCGGATGATGCTCCTCATCGTACCAGATGTAGATATGCTGCCTGGCTTTGAGCGGGTCCTTCTCAAGCTTCAGTTCCCACCACCAGCCGTCGCGGTCGAGCATCAGGTTGTTTCGGGACGCAAACTGGTTGTATATGTTTATGATATCTTCCGGGTCGGTGCCTTCGTCGCCGGTTTGAAAGCGCTCAGTATGTCCCGGCTGGCAGAACGCCACCAGATCCTCCGGGTCCGCCGTTATTTTCGTAAAGGAGCAGCACAGCTCATAATTGAACTTGCGGTAATACGGGTGGCTGAACGGATACAGGTACGACAGCGCATAGCCCTCGCTCCTCATGTGCGAAAAGGCGTCGCCGAACAGGCCCCGAATCAGTCCCTGCCTGCGGAACTGGGGCAGGCACGCGACATTGCCTATGCCGCCCATGCCGACGACATGGCCGTCGAGGAACGCGTCGAACGGATAGAGCATCATTGCCGCGGCCATTTCGCCGCTTTCCGTGAATGCTGCCCTTATATAGTCGTAGCGCAGCCTTCCGGCCTCCAGGTCCGAGAGCTCGGGCTCGGGATTATAGTAGAACGCCGTTGCGACGATGTTTATAAATTCACGCGCCTCATATTCGTGGATGACCCTGTACTGCATGATCATTCTCCGCTTCAATCTTTGTATTGACTTCATGATATTTTACACAGTGCCGCTTTGTCAATTCATGTTTTGCGGCCCGACTGGTTATGCTATTAAGTATGGATTCCAGAATTTACAAAAGCAGAGTGCTGTTTCTGTTTTTTGCGGCGGTTCTGATGCTGTGCGCATGCGCAAAAAACAAGCAGCCCATAGCGTCGCCGACGCCCTACGCCATGCCGTACACCGCGCAGCCGACCGGGCTTTTGATGCCGCAGCAGCAAGAGCCGTGTGCGCCGAGCCTTGAGCAGATGAAGGCGCAGGCAGAAAAAGGGGTGCCGTGGTATGTCAGAGTGGACGCATGTAACCAGCTGGTCAGCGTTTATGCCCGGGACGGGGATCGCAAATATACGCTTCTTGCGGGCCGCTTTGTCTGTTCGACGCCGCAGGGGCTCGGCCCGGTGCTGCTGAAGACAGGCGGGGATTGCCCGCTGGTTAAAACAAAAATGAAGCCCGATGAAAGCGCAACGGGCTATCGCAGCGAGTATGCGATAGATGCCGGCAGCCTGCTGTCGTTCCGCTCGGTGCCTGTGATGGACGCCGACCCGAGCCGGTTGGACGGAGCGCTTTACAACAGCCTGACGTTCGGCACGGACAAGCCTTATATCGTATTGACGCCGGCCGACGCCGCCTGGCTGTACGACAACATCAGCGAGGGCGCGCTGATCGAGATCGTATACGACAGCCCGGACCCGGATCTCGTGCAGAGCCTGATGCCGATGCCGTATGTCAACGGCTGCGCTCTTCCCGGCAAGGAGGAATTCCGCGTATATGCGACCTGCGAACCCCAAATCGTATGGGGGAACCTGTATGAAGCTCCGGCTCCCATCGGCGGCCGGCCATAAAAAAGGAGCGCTGCTGTGCTCCCGGTGATATATTCATACCCGCCTAATATCTCGCGTTTCTCCTGTCTGCCATGATCCTTGCGATAAACAGCGCTGCAACTGCGACGAACGCGATGCACAGTATGACCAGTATGATGGTCAGCATCCGTATCGGGCTGCCGCCATTTACGGGTACAGGCGACTGCGTCGGCACGGGGGTGCCCGTCGGCACCGGGGTCGGAGCCGGGGTGGCCGCCGGGACGGATGTCGGCTGCGGCGTCGATGTGGGTTCGGGCGTGGGCGTCGGCGTCGGGGTCGGCGACGGCATCGCCTTCGGGTAGAAGGATGTGCCTACATAGAGTTTGGTGTAGTTCGACGCGTACTTGGTGCCCTTAATCGAATAATCCGCGCTGACCTCATATGTATACTGCTTTGAAGCGTCGAGCCCTTCCTCGTGGTACGTTGTATTGGGAGCGCTGACGGAACCTTTGAACTCAAAGGGCCTCATGGTTCTGATCGAATACCTTACGACGGTGGCGGTCACGCCGCTGCCGAAGCTGATGTCCTTGACCGGATCCCATGAAAGCTGCAGCACGCCGTCGGCCGGACAGTATACAAACAGGTTCGTGACCGGTACAAGCTGGTTCTGATATGCCGTGATTGTCGCTCCGGTGGCGGCAATGGTTCCCAGCGCCTGGCTTCCTTCGGATACATCCAGAAAGCAGTATTCGCAGCGGAACTCGTCCAGATTCAGCTGCCCGATCGAAGCCGGCAGGCTGCTCAGCCGGTTGGCGGAGATGTCAAGCTTTTTTAAGGCGGTCAATTTCGCGATCTCCGACGGTATGCTCTCGAATGAGTTGCCGGAAATATCAATCCCGTCGGCGCCTGTGAGGTATTGTATGCCGGTCAGGTCGCTGATCCCCCTGTTGCTCAAATCGACCGTGCCCTTCAGCGAAGCAAGCGCCGTATCGGTAATCGCTGACTGGCCGGTAAGGCTCCTTAATGCATCCGCGAAATTACTGTCGGGTATGTTCACCTCGCCGGCATAGGCAGTCCCGCCAAGCGGCAGCGCCAACAGAAATGCGATCACAACGGCAATCATACACTTTTTCATTCGATCCACCTCGTGTCCGTGATTGCATATATTATAACATACGAATATGCATTTTTTATTACCGTTAATTATAGTATACTGTTTGTGTCAAAGATTGTACAACCGGAGTACCCGATGACTGCAAGAAGAAAAATACAGGAAGCCCCGAAGGGCTCCATCATCATCATACTGATCGTAAGCGCACTTTTGAATATGCTGGCGCTCTCAAGGAGCGCGTTCATATTCAATTACTACGCAAGCGCGGCCTACAGCATGACGCGCTCCTTCAGCAATTTACTCTATGCCGCCTACGATCCGGCCGGTTATCTGTCGGTCCACCAAACCCCTCTGGGGCTCATGCTGCAATCCATATTCGTTAAAGTATTCGGCTTTCATTTATGGTCGCTTTGCATGCCGCAGATCATTGCGGGCGTGCTCAGCTGCTTTGTATTATACAGAATCCTGAAGAGGAACATGCCCGGGGTCACCGGCGGATGGGCGGCATTGTTCGGGGCGCTGTGCCTTGCCGTGACGCCCGTGTTTGTCGCGATAGCGCGCAGCAATATGCCGGATATGGTGATGATCTTGCTGCTTCTGCTTTCGGCACATGCCATGCTCAACGCCGCGACCGGCAGGAAAATCTGGCTCATGCTCCTTTCGGCGCTGCTTCTTGGGCTTGCGTTCAATGTCAAGATCAATCAATGCCTGATTGCGGGCCCGGCTATCCTGCTGGTATGCTTCCTTGTTCCCCGGGCCCGCGGAAAGTTAAAAACGGTATGGGCCGGTGTATTCGCGGCCGTATTTGCGGCAGCCGGATTCGGGTGGATGCTCTTTGTCGACACGAAGCCCGATGAGTTCAGGCCCTATGTCGGAGGCACGAATACCAATTCCGCCTTTGAGATGTCCCTGTCCAGGCTCAACGGCGGTGTCTTGGGTATGGATCTTCCCGACGACGGCCTGTACGACTCTTACAGGCAGCAGTTTTTATCGGGGCAGCCCGGGCTTAACCCATTGGGGATACCCGGCGCGGTCAACGGGCTGCTGCCCCGGAACAGCGATGCGCCGGGCCCCGGAAGGCTGTTTTCCAACCGGTGGTACTCCCAGGGTTCGTGGATGCTCCTGTTTGCGGCAATATCGACAGTGGCCGCATGGATCTATACATTCCGGTACGGCGACGATCTGTTCGGCAGAGCCGTGGTGCTTTTCTCAGTCTGGCTGGTCACGGGCTTCCTGATATTGTCGTTTACACAAAAGGATTTAAGCTCCTACTATATGGCAATGCTTGCGCCGCCGGTTGCGGCATGTTCTGCGATGGGCGTGTACGCGATGGCGGAGTTTTACCGGGAGCACAGGTTCCTGTGGATACTGCTGCCGCTTGCGCTGCTTTTTGCGGCGGTCGAACAGGCGTCGGCCATCATATCGAATTCCTGGGCGGTCTGGACAGCAGCTTTCCCGGCGCTGTGCCTGCTTTTGTCCGCCGCTTTATTGGCAGTCAGGCTCATCCGGCACAGGGACAGCCGTTTCCAGAGGAGATGCGCCACATGTACATTGCTAGCCTGCCTCTTGCTGCTCGCCGCTCCGTTTTCATGGAGCCTGACGCCGGTGCTCTACGGGTGCGCGGAGTTGCCGCAGGCCGGACCGCAGCTTAAGATCGCGGTGGAGGACGGCATACCTGAGGGGCTTGTCGATTACCTTGACCAGAATTTTGCCGGCAGCGCCATCATGCTTGTCGCGCCGTCGGCGGTGGAATACGGTTCGGTGCTGATCAATCAAACCGGGTGGAATATCATAGCAGCCGGCGGATACGACGGCAGGGACAGGTATATAAGCCTTGAAGATCTGCAGAGGATGGCCGGGGAAAAGCGGGTCAGGTACATGCTTGTGACCGGGAACGAGCCGTATCAGGAATACATGGAGTGGGTTTTGACGCGCAGGCTGGTTCCGTATGAACTCTGGTACAGGGGTCAGAAGGCGCAGGATTCGCTGCCCAGACTCTACGATCTGTGGGTGCCGGGCGCTGCGGCGGCCGAAGAAATTGTCGAATAGGCGGGCAGCCGGCAGCCTGGGGCACCTGTAATTTATTTTATCAAATGATGCAAAAACAAGGGGATTTAATTGACAGTCTGTCCGCATCTTTATAGAATAGTATATACTCCTATAAAAGGCTGATTCTATGCATGATGATTTCGCACCGAGGGTTGCAGATAAAATCAGGGGGATCGAGCGCCTCAAGCTCCAGGTGCTTGACAATACAAATTCACTGCTGCAGGCTATGGGCGGCAGCAAGGCGGCATCCGAAGCCGTAGGGGAAACGCTGGCCGAACTGATACTTTCATCATACCGGCTTGCGCAGGCTGTCGGGATCAGCCACAAGGACATGAACCGCAGGATCAAGATAAGAATAAAGGCGTTGATGGCGGCGCAGCCTGATCTTTCAGGCGAGGATCTCTCCGCGCTCGACGGCAAGTTTTAGGAAGATATACTATGCAGGGAAAGAACATCATAAACTCAATAATTGCGGTAGTGGCTATCATTTTGGGCGCCGCTTTCTTTTATATAACCGGATTTTACCCGGTGATTTTGCTTTTACCGGTGCTGGCGCTCTATTTTGATGCGGTATACGGCAGGTATTTTGCAACGGCGGCATTGCTTGTATGTTGTTCGTTCCTCGCATTTGCCGCAAACCTTGCCGGAATGCTTTTGATTTTCATGGCGGCCATTACAGCCGCGGCTGGATTGGTGGCCCTGAAAAAGGGCGCGCCGTTCTTCGAGGGCATGGGGTTTACGATGGCTTCCGCAGTGATTGCCTTGATAGGCGGCGTGTTTGCCGTCTTCCTTGCCAACGGCAGGCAGGATCTGATGGCTGTTGCCGCCAAAGGAGCGGCAGACCAGATCGCCGCGCTGCCCAGGGGATACCTCGAGGATACGCTGGTGGCTTACCTGATGCTGATTGCATCGCCGCCGGAGAACCTGAACATGGCCTCCTACGCCGAGGTGCTCAACAGCATTTCGGGCATCGCAAGGAGCGAGCAGGCGCAAATACTGCTGCCGCAGCTGCGGGATTTGCTTGCCGTCAGGCTTCCGGCTGCCGCGATGACCGGCTCCATGGTTTACGGCGGCATCGTGTGGTATGTTTCGAATCTCGCCATCGGCAGGGCCGTCCGCAAGGGCCGGCGCACAGAAGGCCTGAAGGAGTTCAAAGCGCCCGATGACTTTTCCGGCTGGCGCCTGCCAAGGTGGCTGGTTACCACCGCTGCGATATTGCTGATGACAGTCTTTATCATTGAGCTGTCCGGTTCCGAAATGCTATTTGCGGCAGCCGTGGCGGTTCAATCCGTAGTGATGGCGGCAGTCACGGTTCAGGGCCTTGCGCTGATACGGTGGTATTTTAAGAAGTGGAACTTGCCGGCATGGGGCGCATGGATGCTGATTGCGGCCGTAATGCTGTTTTTAAGCTTTGTAGTCATGTGGATAGGCTTTATCGACATACTTTTCAACATCAGGGCCTTTACCGAAAACAAAAAGCGCATACAAAGCGCGATGGACCAGATGCGCCGCAAGATCGAGGAAGAGATGCAGCACCAGAGGGATGAGGACGACGGGGATGACGATGACAAGCATGACGGAAACGATGAAGACAAGCAGGAGTAGGGGGGATATCAGGCCATGAAGGTGATATTGAATCAGGATATCAAAGGACAGGGGAAAAAAGGCGATATCGTAGAGGTTTCCGACGGATACGCGCGCAATTTTCTGTTCCCGAAAAATCTGGCGAGCCAGGCCACTGCTGCAAGCATCAATTCGGCGAAAACCAGGAAGGAAGCCGAGACGCACCAGAAGCAGGTCGAGTTGGAAAACGCGCGCAGGCAGGCGGCGACGATCGAACAGCTTTCTGTAACGGTTTACGCCAAGGGCGGTCAGAACGGCAAGTTGTTCGGATCAATCAGCGGCGCCGATATAGCCGATGCGTTAAAGAGCCAGCACGGCATCGACATCGACAAGAAAAAGTTTGTCTTAAAGGACCATATCAAGGAGTGCGGCCAGTACAGCGTGCAGATCAAGCTGTATGCAAACGTCGCCGCCGCCCTGAAAGTGGCGGTCGAGGTCGCAGAATAACATGGCGGGCGGCCAGGAGCTTCAAAACAGGGTGCCCCCTCATAATATTGACGCCGAGAAATCCGTTCTCGGTGCAATGATGATATCAAAGAGGGCGGGCGCTATCGCGATGGAAAATTTGCGGGCGGCTGATTTTTATTTCGGCGCGCATGCGCGCATCTTCGAGACCATGGCGCAGCTTTACAATTCCGCTATGCCCATCGACCTCGTTACGCTTTCGGACAGTCTGGAGAAGGCGGGCGTGCTCGACGCGGTAGGCGGTTATTCCTATCTTGCCGATATATCCACATTTGTTCCGACGGCGGCCAATGTCGGCCAGTATGCCAAAATCGTCCGGAATAACTCGCTGCTGCGGCAGTTGATCGATGCTTCCGGCAAAATCGCGCAGGAGTGCTTTGAAGCATCCCGCGATGTCGAGGACATCATCGCGTCGGCGGAAAAGGCCATATTCGACATTTCGCAGCAGGGCATGGCGCATTCGTTTGTGCATATCAAGGACAGTGTGATCGAGGTGCTCGGCGAGATTGAGAAGCGGTTCAACGAACCCGGTCTTGTAACGGGTCTGAGGGTCGGCTTCCCGACGCTTGACGACAAGCTGACCGGCCTTCACGGCGGCGAACTCGTGCTGCTGGCCTCGCGCCCCGGCATGGGCAAGACGGCCATTGCGCTGAATATGGCGCAGCAGGCGGCGCGTTTTAACGGCGACAACACGATCATCGCCTATTTCTCGCTTGAGATGCCTTACAGCCAGTTGGTGGAGCGCATGCTGTCGACGGTCGGCGAGATCGAGCTTGCAAACCTGCGCAGCGGCCGCATGAGCGGCGACGATTGGGACAAGCTGTCCGATGCGGCCGACAAACTCGGCGGCACCGATATCTATATCGACGACACCCCGGGCATCACGGTCATGGAAATGACCAGCAAATGCCGCAGGCTCAAGATCGAGCACGGTCTTTCGATGGTCGTGATCGATTATCTGCAATTGATCAGCTCCGCGGGAGGCGGAAGAAGGGACTCAAGGCAGCAGGAAATCAGCGAGATCACAAGGTACCTGAAGGTCATGGCAATGGAGCTCGGCGTGCCGGTGCTGCTTCTGTCGCAGCTCTCCCGCGCGCCGGAACAGCGCCAGAGCCACAGACCGGTGCTTTCGGATCTGCGCGAATCCGGCTCGATCGAGCAGGATGCCGACATTGTCATGTTCATATACAGGCAGGATTATTACAGGCAGGAAGACGGCGCTGCAGATCCCGGAGCCGCCACCAATGAAGCCGAAATCATAGTCGCAAAGCACAGGAACGGCTCGACCGGAACCATCAACATGGTCTGGGACGGGCAGAGGGTGTGTTTCCGCGAGGTATCTTACCAGTACGAGGGCCAGGAGCCCCCGCCGTTCCGATAATGATACACCAGCCGGGTATGGCAGTTTCGCCCGTAATCATTCGATTGCGGGCGAACTTGTTATAACTCCATCATAAACTCAAATACTCTGTCGGAGCTTCCCGGCAGATACTCGTGGCCGAAATCATGGTACAGGAGCATATTTTTTTCCGCCCCGATTTTATTATAGGCCGCAAATTGCGTCGAGGGCGGGCAGATGGTGTCCATCAGCGCCGTGATCATCAGCGTTTGCGCTTTGATTCTCTTTGCCAGGTTCTGCAGGTCTATGTAGGACAGTGTGTTGTAAAATTCATTCTCCCGCATATGGTGCGGGTCAAAGCGGCGGAACCATTCCTTGATTTCGGAATACGCGTCGACATTCAAATCCATGTTGCCTATGCGCTTAAAGTCGCACAGGAACGGATACTGCGGCGCGCATCTTTGAATACGCGGCTCAAGGCTTGCGCAGGCCAGCGTCAGCCCGCCGCCCTGGCTTCCTCCGAAAGCGCCGACGCGGTTTTCATCGACTTCGGGCATCGCCATCACAAGCCCTGCCAACTGCGCCGCATCAAGATATATGCTGCGGAACAGCAGCTTTTCCGGGCCCTCCTCAAGGCCGCGTATGATATGGCCGTGCAGCGTGTTGCCCCTGACGCCGCCGATGTCCTCGGATCTTCCGCCCTGCCCACGGCAGTCCATCGCAGCGGCAACAAACCCTGCCGCCGCATAGGGCAGCATGCCGTGCCAATCTCCGCTGTCCATTGAATAGCCGTGGAACAGCACAACTGCCGGACAGCCCGCTTCGGAACGCTTTTTCGGCTTAACAAGCTTGGCGTAGATCCTTGCCCCGCCGACACCGGTATAGTACATGTGGTAGCAATCTGCATAGGGACATGTAAATTCGGCCGGGAGCAACTGCACTTCGGGGTCGATGGCTTTCATCTCGCGGATCGCACGATCCCAATAGACATCGATATTCTCAGGGCACGGGCTGCTGCCGGGGTACGTTTTCATGGATTCCAAGGGCATTTCAAAAACAGGCATAATCAATCCCCCGTAATAAACTTATTTATATTATTATCATAATTGTAACATATGTGGAATACAAATGCTTATTGATAAGTATATTGAATCGTTAAAGTATTTCATCCTCGTTCGGGAGTTCGCCGTTTAAAAGCCTGTAGGCAAACGACAGCACCTCATCCTCGCTGTCCGGGTCAATCAGGGAGAATTCTTCGGTTTCGTCATCGACCACATCGACCTTCATGATAAACACATCGACCGTTTCCCTGTCGGCAGCTTCTTCTTCGGCTTCTCCGCCCATATCGGCCAGTATTACGAATTCCTGGCCGTTATACAGAAAATAATCGACGATCTCCAGTTCAAGGCAGTCACCGTTGTTATCTGTAAATACCACGGTATCCTTTGCATCGCTCATAAAACCCTTTGCCTCCCTTTTGAAAGGTCTGACTCCATTTTATGATATTATATTACCGATAGCAATAAAATATATTAGCTTATAATGGTAACATTTATAGAAAAAATGATAACTGAAAAAGCAATAATAGGTTATAATAAGCATTGCTAACACATTAACAATTTCGTATTTGGAGGATATTGATGTCAGAAATCAAGATAAGTGAAGTGAATTACGGGAAATTTGGCAAATGCGTTCAGCTGACCAACGGCGATATCGAAGTCGTGGTGACGGTTGACATGGGCCCCCGCATCATACGCTATGCGCTGGTTGGAGGGGAAAATGTATTTTGCGAAGCCCCGGACAGGGTGTTGGACCAAAAGACAGGTTTCCGTCTGTTGGGCGGACACCGGCTGTGGCATGCGCCCGAGGATTTGAAGCGCTGCTATGGGCCCGATAACGATCCCGTGAAATGGCAGGAAATTGAGAACGGCATATTGGTAGCAGGTAATCCTGAGCCGAATACAGGCATGCTCAAGGAAATGGAAATATCCATCGAGGAAGAGGGAACCGAGGTCTATGTACTGCACAGGATCACCAACAACAATTGGTGGCCCATTGAGTTTGCGGCCTGGGGGCTCTCGATGATGGCGCCCGGCGGTAAGGAGATCATACCGCTGAATCAGGAGATGACGGCCCCGCTTGCCAACAACTTCCTTGCTTTCTGGCCCTATGTCAAATTAAACGACCACAGGATCTGGTACGGATCGGAATATATTACGCTGACGCAGGATCCCAGCCACAAACCCCCGTTCAAGTTGGGCGTCAAGAACAACCAGGGCTGGGCCGCCTACTTCAACAAAGGCCAGCTCTTTGTCAAGCAGTTCTTCCCGGAAGAGGGACAGAAATATCCGGACGGCGGCATGACCTATGAAACCTATACGACGGACTTCATGCTCGAGATGGAAACGCTGTCGCCCATGTATACGGTCGACCCGGGCGATTGTGTGGAGCATGAGGAAATCTGGATGATCATTGACGGAGTCGAGTGCCCCGAGAACAATGACGACAGTATTGACGCCATACTGGGCGAATACATGGAGTATGAGGACGAGTGCTGCTGTGACGAATGCGGCTGTGATGACTGCGACTGCGACGACTGTGACGAGGAAGAAGAAGAATAGTATTTCGTTGATAAGTGATTTTGCCGGTTCGTGTTCCCGGCCGTAAACTTCGCCCGTAATCAGTGATTACGGGCGAATGATTTAATGCACTCTTCTGTTGAATCTCCTTGACAGCTTGTCCGGATCCTCCTGAAAAGCATTGTCCATGATGATCCTGTAGTCTTTGCGCAGAGCCTTCAGGTATTCTATCCGCAGTTCGGTCTGTTCTTCCTTTTCCTCGGCAGACAGTCCCTGCGTACGTGACTTCTTTGCCAATAAATTGATTCTGTCGATTTTATCCCGTGATATCATCGCCAAATCACCCCGCTTTGATTCTATTATAACCGTAATTTCTATTTTGATAGTTAAAATACCTTCTTTTTGCCGGCTTTCGTTGATACCATCATATGGAACAGGGTGGTTTTGATCTGCAAATAAATCCGGCAGATTATGAAAGCTGTATGTTATATTGTGTAAATTCATTGATTTTGCAGGAAATGCCTGTCACTTAAAGAAAGAATGATGTATGGAAAGAGCGAATGCATATAAAGCGATACAATCCGACAGCCTGAAAGGGGACTTTGCGGTAGTCGGCGCATCGACGGGAATAATCGAGCAGCTTGGCCCAATACTCAAGCATGCATGCTTCAGCAACAATGTCTATTTCAGCATGAGCTGGGACAGGCTAAAGCATATCATCGACACGGTGCACCTGGATGCGGTCATTGTCGACAGCGGATACGGACATGTGGTTTCCGATATCAAATCGTATTGCACCATACCGGTCATACATCTGTACAGCCCCGATTCGCAGGAGTACAGCTTTGCCGACATCAGGATTGAATATTCCGGTTTCGCGGCGGCCAGGATCGCCGACGAGATCAGGGATATGCTGCAATACGGGAGAGACATCGTGGAATTCGGCGGAGCAGTGCGATGCTCGGAGCTGAAGGTTGACATGGATAACTATGTGACGACTTACCGGGATGGCGCGCCGATACCGCTTAAGCCGATGGAAACAAGGCTGCTGTTCTATCTTATGAAGCTGCGAAACAGAGTCGCGCTTAAAACACTGCTGGCGGCGAATGTCTGGGATATGCCGGAAGCGGTATATACCAGAACAATCGACGTTCATATTAAGAACCTCAGAAAGAAGCTAAATGAATATGAGGTTCCTGTTGAAATCAGCACGATAAGGCAGGTCGGATACAGGCTTTCGGATAAAGAAATGCCTTGATTTTTGACATGTTCTAAATTATAATAGCAATACCCGCTGCGCCGCTATAGCTCAGCAGGTAGAGCACCACCATGGTAAGGTGGGGGTCATCGGTTCAAATCCGATTAGCGGCTCCAGATAAAGCCGCCCCGTTTGGGGCGGCTTTCACTTTTCGCGGTTTGAAAATGCAGGCAGCTTATTGAGTATGAGAAAATAATACACTTTCATAAAGTTTTATTGGGCCTTGCATTCTTGAAAAATATACTTGTTAAAAAACAACAAAACCGACGGTTCAATGATCAAAAGTCATATATGAATCCCGATTGATTTCCCTGGCGCCGTATTATGCTAGAATATACTTGCTTTTTATGAAATAAAATCTTGTCGGGCAGTCATCCATACATGACCGTCACAGTAAGAATTGGAGGAAAGAGAATGAGAACTTGGATGAGATCGGACTTAAAGCAAAGGGCCAAGGATGTGCTCCGCGTAAACTACTGGGTCGCATTTGTTGTGGCTCTGATACTTGCGGTTGTCAGCGGCGGCTCCGGCGGTTCGGGCGGAAGCTCCGGTCATCAGGGAGCGGAATACAGAATTGATGCGCCCTGGGACTACAACGGACGCTTTGAAATCAACGACGGATTCGTATTTGAGCAGAGCAGGGAAGCACTGGCGGAAATCGAGGAGTTCTTTGTCAGAACCATGCCCGCTGTCATACCGATTGTGATTTCTACGTTGGCGGCGGTGATACTGTTTGCGCTTGCGCTCAGGATATTGCTTTTCAATCAGCTGGAGGTCGGCTGCCGCAGATTCTTTAAGACGGCGGCGGAAGAACCTCATAAAAACATGCGGCATCTGGGCATTGCGTTTAAGGACGGCAACTACGGCCCCATCCTGAAAACCATGTTTCTGCGCGGGCTGTACACATTCCTGTGGTCGCTGTTGTTTGTGATTCCTGGTATTATAAAGGCCTATGCCTACAGGATGGTGCCCTATATACTGGCCGACAACCCCAAAATGGATTCGGAGCAGGCCATACTGCTCAGCAGGCAGATGATGATGGGCGAAAAGTGGAGGACATTCGTACTGGACCTGTCGTTCATAGGCTGGTATCTGCTCGGTGCGCTGGCATGCGGCATCGGCGTGCTGTTTGTCAATCCCTATGCATTCTCGACCGATGCACAGCTGTATCTTGTACTGCGCAATAAAGCGATAAATGGCAGCTACTGCACGCCCCAGCAGCTGAATATGCAGCCGTCGGCGTAGCGGTTAACGATATGACAGGAGCAACGGCACGTGGCAAAGCGGTGGCCGGAAGAACCTCGAGCAATATAAATGCGGGCAGGAAAGAGGGTATAGTGCGGATCGGGTTACCCAATTACAGGCGCATAGAGGATGATGTGGAAGCTTCATACTTAACAAAACTTCCATGTTATAGTATAATTATCGAGCATATTATTTTTCCGGTACGTTGAAATTTTAACTATTATGTAAAATAAGGTGGTATGTTATGAAAAAGCTCATTATTTTATTGGTTGCAATCTTATTTTTATTCACTGCATGCAATCCGGGATCTTCGGAGCCGACCGATGCCGGGGACAGCACGCCGACAGAATTAATTAAAACCGATGGGAACACGCCCACGCCTTCGCCAACAGAAAAGCCAACCGAGGAGCCGACGGAGGAGCCGGCGGCAACGCAAGTGGCTCTGCCTGTGAAGGTGGCGGTAGTGGTTGCAAGAAACGGCTATCAAGAGTATGAGTTCAATCCTGTTTATGAAGCTTTGACCGTTGCCGGATATGAACCCGTCATTGTAAGCGATCAAACCGGAACGGCGAAGGGCAATAGGGAAAGCGTTGAGATTGAAGCCATATTCAATGACCTGACAGGAGCGGAATTACGTGGAATAGTAATCATCGGGGGAGAAGGCGTAACCAGGCTCTGGGAAAATCCCGACCTCCACCGCTTGATCAATGAGGTTGATCAATTGCAGAGGGTGGTTGCCGCAATATGCCTTGCTCCGGTGACGCTTTCAAAATCGGGAGCGATTACGCAGGGAGAGGAAGCGTGTTGGTTCAATTCCCCGGCGTCAGATTCTGAAATGCAGAAAGCCGGTGTTGTTGATTCCGGCAAATCGGTTACCATAAGCGGGAACATTATAACCGGAAATGGGCCGGAAGCGGCTGAAGATTTTGCGGCTTCCGTAGTTGCAGCGCTGGATGATTTGTCATAATTATTTTAATTGCGTTCTTAATAAATCAATTATTTAATATATAATTGTAATTGAGTTGTATTCTGATTTTGAGCGGAAGGTGAAGAGTCTATGGGCAGAGGAGGCGGAGGCGGCGGCAGTCGAGGCGGCGGCGGTTCCTTCGGCGGCAGCAGGGGCGGCGGTGGACGCGTCGGCGGGTCGTTCGGCGGCAGCAGTCGAGGCGGCGGCGGTTTCAGCGGCGGATCTTCGGGCGGAGGTTTTTCTTTCGGCGGAGGCGGCGGCGGGTTCAGGCCCGTGCATACGGGCGGAGGTTTCGGACCGGTACGGACGGGCGGCGGCTGCGGCTGTTTATCCCCCATTATCTTTGTCGGTATTATCATACTGATATTGATCATGTTGTCCGGAGGCTTATCCGCCATATTCGGTGGCCAGGGCGGCAGCAGTTCGAGTTCGGATATCACAAAGTCCACGATTGAGCGGGAACCTCTTCCGAAGGGCATGGTAGATGAAACGGATTACTATACCGATGAGCTCGGATGGATCGGGAACAGAACCAAGCTCGAATCCGGCCTGAAATACTTCTATGATAAAACCGGCGTACAGCCGTATGTGTACATAACGGATACAGTGCTTGGCTCGCATTCTCCTTCGTTGGATGATATGGAGCAGTATGCGAACCAGCTCTACGACGAGCTCTTTACGGACGAAGCGCATTTGCTGCTGCTGTTTTTCGAGTATAACAGCAACAGCCGGTACATGGAATATTATGTGACCGGTACGCAGGCCAAGGGCGTGATCGATACGGAAGCCGGGGACATAATTCTCGATTACATCGACAGATACTATTACTACGACGGGCTGTCCGACGAGGAGTTCTTCAGCAAGTCGTTCTCCGACGCGGCGGACCGCATTATGAAAAAGGAGCCGGTATCCACGGGAACCGTCACGGTGATCGTGCTCGGCGCGATAGCGGTCGTGGTTATTCTGTCAATCTGGTGGAACAGGGCCAAGAAACAGAAAAATCTTGAAGCCAAGCAGACCGAGGAAATACTGAACACGCCTCTTGAGAAATTCGGCGATCGGGAAATCGAGGAGCTTGCCGATAAATATAATGACAATGACGACGATAACGGCAAGGACAATCCATAGTATTTGGTCGTATGTACTTTCCGCCCCAACAGCGGGGCGGTTAATAGAATAAGGAGGAAACAGTAATGGCAATATTGGAACGATTCGGCGCAATCATCAAGGCAAACATCAACGAAATCATTGACAAGATGGAAAACCCGTCCAAGATGATCAACCAGTACATGCGCGATATGATGGAGGATCTGGCTGAAGTCAAGCGTGAAACCGCAGGGGTCATGGCCGAGGAAAAGCGCACCAAACGCCTGGCGGATGAAAACCAGGCCGAGGTCGACAAATATACGGAACTTGCGAAAAAAGCGCTGACGGCCGGGAACGAAGAAGACGCACGCGTGTTCATAGGCAAAAAGCAGCAGCTGGAGGCCGCGGGTGCGGGGTTGAAAACAGCTTATGCGGCCGCGCATGAGAATGCCGTGAAAATGCGCCAGTTGCACGACAAGCTTGCATCCGACATCGAGGAATTAAGGGTGCGCCAGCAGGCGATCGAGGCCAAGGTGGCGGTTGCCAAGACGCAGGACAAGGTCAATGAAGCGAACTCCGCGATCGGCAAATTCCAGGGCGCCATGAACTCATTTGACCGCATGGAGGCGAAGGCCGATAAAATGCTCGATGAAGCGAACGCGATGGCGGAACTCAACATGGAGCCGATCGACCAGGCCAAAGCGCTTGAAAGCAAATACGCTTCGCAGGGAAGCGCTTCGGTGGATGACGAACTCAGCGAACTGAAAAAGGAAATGGGACTGTAATATCGCTGCATCCGGCCTCTTGATATTTCAAGGGGCCTTTTGTTTCCTGTGTATTGAGCCTAAAGGCATGAAACAAACCCGTTGTTTACGGCGTCATAACTACATGAATCCTTCGGACCGGACATACAGATGAATAAGCGGGTCTGACGCATGTGCTAAAAATTATTCATTGACGGTATTTGCGGCGTGTGTGATAATCTACCCCTGAGGGAAGTCCAGTTTATTGAGAGTGGGTTAATCGGTAATGTTGTCACAGGATAGAGAAATGAAAAAACAGAAGGCAGCCAAAGAATCGATACTGGCTGTTGTGATCGGGCTGCCGGTATTTCTCGCCGCGTGGATCATTTCGTTTTTTGTCAATATATACAATCCGAAGTATGTTTTCAATGATGATTTCGTCAAGCTGCCTGTGCAGACAGCAGCGCCCACGGCTGCCGAGACCCCGGTGCCGACGCCGTCGCCTCAGCCCGGCCCGACCGGAACCGCGACACCCGAGCCTACGCCAAGCCCGTCGCCGGAGCCTTCCCCGGAAGCCGGGCAAAACGACAGCATACTCAATATACTGCTGCTCGGGCTCGACGCAAGCACCGAGCGCTATGAAACGATGCGTTCGTTCCGCACCGACACGATCATGCTGCTGGCCGTCAACTTTGACAAGGAGCGCATAGACATCATATCGATCCCGAGGGACAGCTATGTCAATGTCTATGTGCCGCCGGACAGAAGGCAGAGCTACGATAACCTGGCCTATAAAAACACCAGGGTCAATGAAGCATTCGCAATCGGCGGCGGATTCAAGGGCGGCGGCTTTGATAATGTCATGAGGACCGTCAGCGACCTGTTCGGCGGCATCACCATCAATTATTATGCCGCAGTCGATATGAATGTAGTAAAGCAGATCATCGATATCATGGGCGGTCTGTACTACGATGTGGACATCACGGTCAAAATGAACGGAAGAACAGTTGAGAAGGGATACCGGAAGCTGTCCGGCCAGGAAGTGCTCGACTATTCCAGAATCAGAAAGGGCTACGGCGGCGACCTGGGCAGGATAGACCGGCAGCAGCGAATCGTTCTGGAAGTGGTCCGGCAGCTGCAGGAGAGAAAAGAGCTTACCAAAATACCCGAATACTACAGCGCGGTCAGCGAAAATGTATTTACGAATTTGAATGTAACCCAGATTGCGGCGCTTGCGCTCTTTGCCAACGACCTTGACCTGGAGGCCGATGTGCTAAGGCACACCCTGCCGACCAAATCGATTCCGATGGTCGAAGGAAAGAGCATGCTCGGGGTGGATGAGCGTAAAGCAAATGAAATGCTCAGTGAAGTCTACGGCGGCGGAGCTTACAGGGTTTCAAACCTTCCCTGACCAGTCGCGCTGTCCGAAGTCGGCCGGGGTCCAAAAGCCTGAACGGAGGGAAGAATTCATTGAAAACAAGGATCGGCAAATTAATGGAGCCTGCCAAAGGGAAAAGGGGTATCGCCTTGCTTGCCGCTGCGTTTTTATTGCAGGGGCTTGTGGCATGCGGCCGTATTGCGACCGGAGCCGGGGTCAACCGAATCGCAGCCCTTAACGTAACGGAGGATCAGAAGGACATATTGGATATGGCGGGCATCAATACGGATATCGATATCTTTGAATACCGTATCGACGACAGCTTCCGGACGCTGGCCATTACAAGGGAGCTCTATAAGGACGGGGAATGGTATTCAGGTAACACGATGACCTCGCAGACCGAACCCGGGGAAGGATTGCTGTCGATTGCCATGGACAATCAAACCGGCAGCCTGTCGATCTCGCATAAGCAAGGCGGCGCGACGACATCGTCGCATGCCATGCTGGAGGAGGAAGTCCTCAGCAGCGGCTTATCATCCGGCAAAACATGGCTGCAGCAGGATACGCCTGTTCGGGACGGCGAGGAAATCATACTGATGGTCACCGTTTATGACGATGCGGACGGTATGAGCATATTCGATACCGCATATTATCAGCAATACCCGGAAAAACTGGCCGAATATGACTATGTGCACTTGATCAAGTGCAGGTTTTCAAGCCAAACGATGGACGAAGCCGCCGGATCGCCGGATCGTAGATGATGCTTTTGTAGTATGGGCTGTTATGGAAAGCCGGATGAACCGGCTAAGCCGAGCGACTCATAGATCGTTGTTACCACCTTGTAGTACTTGCCGGTTTCATAGAGCTCGCCCTCGAATTTGCCGTCGGTGATGACCGAATGCCTCTTGTTGGTCAGCAGCACGACGGACAGCTTGTTCTGCCTGTCGATCAGCGAAAATGTACCGGTCCAGCCGGTGTGGCACAGCGCACCTTCCGGCACACAGCCCTGAAGCGGCCGTATCGCCGCCGCGCTTGCAAAGCCCAGTTGGTAGGTCAGATCATCATATATCGTTGTAAACTGTTCAATGCTCTGCGCCGACAGAACCCCTGTTCCTTCGTATGCGCCGCCGTTTATAAGCACCTGGTTCAGTATGTTGACGGCTTCGGCGTCCGCAAAGAGCCCCGCATGGCCCGATACGCCGCCCATGCTGTAATAAGCCTTTTCATCGTGCACCTCGCCCTGCAATGTAATATTGCGAATGCCCGGGAAATCGACCCTGTTGTCGCGCGTGTTCCCGAGCCTTTCGGTGCAGGCGATGTTGTTTTTGTCAAAGCCGTTTTCAAGCGGATTGAAGCCGATCCGGCCGGACAATCCGAGCGGCCCGTATATCGCTTCATTCAAAAACTGATCGAGCCTTACGCCTGCGGCGTGCTCAATGACAGCGCCCAGAACCATATATCCCACATCGCTGTAGACCTGCTCCGCGCCCGGCGCAGTCTCGAGCGGGACATCGGCAAGCAATTCCATGGTGATATTCCGGTTGGTTGAATAAAACTGCGCGCCCTGCAGCACATCCGGGCGGAAGAACTGCACATCGGATGGATAGCCCGAGGTATGGTTGAGCAGCTGCCGGATTGTGATTTGGTCATAGACATCCTTGTCAAACTCCGGCAGGTATTCATACACATAGCCGTCGACCGACAGCAGTCCCCGGTCGGCAAGCTTCATGGCCGCGAATGCCGTTGCATAGACCTTGGTCAGCGAAGCAAGGTCGAAGACGGTACCGGTGCGCATCGGGACCGGGGTTTCCAACAGGTTATGCTGGTCGTATATTTTCAGGTTACCGTAAGCTTTGCGAAAGAGGGTTTCTCCGCCGCGGCAGACCAGCAGGACTGCTCCGGGAAAGCCGGAATCGATGTCGCTCTGTATCAACCGGTCCACCGCTTCCAGCGATGGATCCAGTATGACGGCATCCCCGGGCTGCGGCGAGGCTGCCGGAACCCCGGGGGCTGCGGTTTCGGCAATGGTGCCGACCGGGCCGTCCCTGACGGGCTCGTTGCCGCCGTCAAGCCAGCCGAGCGCTATCACGGTTAGGATAAATACCGACAGACAGGTTATGATACATATGAATTTTCGCATATATCAAATTTAATCCATCATAACATTGAATGCAAATGATATTTTTGTATGATGCGGACGTATGATGCGGTAAGCCCCCCGGCTGACGGGTTCAGAATTCATTGTTTTATGAAAGCATATTTTGGCGGAACTTATTGCGAGCCTGTTCCGTCATATATTGCGAAGCGGGGAGAAAGCGTGTAAATTCCTTAAATTTATATTTTAATTATTAAATATATGTAATATAATGTTAATATTATATTAGAAATATATGTTTGATTGATTAATTTACTTGTATACACCCGTTATATATATTATATTAGGCCAAGCCTCATATAATTGATAGGATATTGCTCGCAATTTTACTGCCCATTCATAGTGGCGGAAAGGAGATAGAATGGAACTACTGAAAGTCGAGCATCTGACAAAGGTAATCAAAAAGAAAACCATCATCAATGACCTGAGTTTTACCATCAACTCGGGCGAGATCGTCGGCTTCCTGGGCCCGAACGGCGCAGGAAAGACAACGACCATCAAAGTGATTATGGGGCTCTTTTCCATTACCAACGGTTCGGTAAGAATCTGCGGAAAGGACATTGTCACCGAATTTGAGGAAGCGATGAAAAACGTCGGGGGTATTGTCGAGAACCCGGACCTGTACAAGCGCATGACAGGCCGCGGAAACCTGAGGTATTACGCTTCGATGTATGATAATGTGGGTGAAAACGACATCAGCCAGGTTGCCGAGCTTGTCAAGATGGGCGAAAGGATCGATGACAAGGTGAAGTCGTATTCGCTCGGCATGCGCCAGCGCGTCGGGCTTGCCCAGGCCCTGCTGCACAAACCAAGGCTTCTTGTACTGGATGAGCCTACGAACGGCCTTGATCCGATCGGCATCAAGGAGCTTCGCGATCTGCTGAAGTACCTTGCGAAAAAGGCAGGCACCGGCGTGTTCATATCCAGCCATCTGCTTTCCGAAATGGAAATCATGTGCGACCGTATCTATATCATCGACAACGGCGTGCTGATCGGCGAAAAGAGCATCAACGGCCACGATGACAGCCAGGAAGAAGAGCATATATTCAAATACTCGTTCATTACGAACAATAATGAAAAGGTATATTCCATCTTCAAATCGATGAATACCAACTGCTCGCTTACGGAAAGCGAGGTTCAGCTCATCATGAAGCGCTCCGAAATACCGGATATCATCAAGTCGCTGATCGGGGAGGGCATTGACATCTATGCCGTCAACCAGAAGCAGAGGAGCCTTGAGGATGACTTCATATCCATGACCACCGGCTCCAAGAGCCAGATACGTTAAGGGGGGAGAGAAATGGATTTTTTAAAGCTTGTTCAAATCGAATCAAAGAAGATCTTCTCTTCGAAATTTTTATTGATAACGGCCGCGATCATACTCCTGGGAAGCATTGCGTTTCCGGTCCTGACGAAAGCGACCGGCGGCAGGCGGCCGAATTACGGCCCGTATTACTACTACGAACCTGCTTATAGCCAGGAAGACCTTATCATCGACGGCCAGGTCATCGATGCGGAGAATCCATGCTATTGGGATCTGTACGACATCTATCACACCAGGCAGAACATACAGGAATATGCAAGCACCAGGGCGGACGACCTGACCATTGAATTTTTTGACATGCTGCTTGAAAAATATCTGCAGATGGCAGCGACCATAACGCAGCGGAACGACTACCGGCAGCAGCTTACCTGGGAAATGAGCATGCAGCTCGGCGAAAAGTTCATATTGGAGCACCTTGACGAGGAGATCACCGATCTGCAGCAGGCGCTGCAGTACAGGATTTACAAAGACCCGACCGAGCTTCAGAAATATTATGAAATGACCGAAGTCGAGGTCATGGAGAAGCTGGACGAGACCAATGCCAAAATTGCGCTGATCGATAAGATCATACTGGACAATGACTATATAGCATTCTATGACTACAATATCGGCGGCCAGTATACACAGATACAGTCCATGGAGGACCAGATTGCGGTCCTCGAGCAGGATATCATCGAAAATCCTGTTAATGAGGAGATGTACAATGACCAGATCGAATCGATGAGAAGGTCGATTGACAACATCATCAATATTTCAATACCGACGCAGCAGTATAAGAAAGACAACAATATTGTGCCGAATTCCGGCGACTGGCGTGAAGAAGCCGTCAACAATATTGAGAGCATGAAGTACATGCTGGTCGACTTCACGATATTGCCGCAGGAGGACTTTGAAAAGGATGAGTACCTGAAGCAGCAGTACGGCAACTACAAGGACTACACTGAAAAAATGCAGAAGAAGGCCGACGAATGCAACGAAGCCATCTATGTGGCCCAGGCTTCCCTTGACAACAACAAGCCCGATATGCGGTTCGTTTCAAAGGGCGCACGCAACCAGACGGTCAACTTCCTGTGGTATTCGATGGCCGTTGCGGTATTCGGCGTGTTGATCGGGGGCGGCCTGATCGCAAGGGAATTCCAGGACGGCACGATCAGGCTGCTGCTGATCCGGCCCAAAACAAGGACGAAGCTGCTGCTCTCGAAGCTTCTGAGCCTGCTGCTGATCTGCGCGCTGCTTTACTTCGGCGCGGGTATCGTGAACATGCTGGTCAACGGCATCGTGTTCGGATTCTCGGACTTCACATACCCGAACTACACTGTTTCAAGCGGCGCTGCCGGTGTCGGATTCCTCGCGTACTTCCTGCCCAAGTTCCTGGTTTGCTATATCACGATACTTTTTGCGGTGTCAACGGCGTTTTTCTTCTCCGTGTCCACCAAGAACACAGCCGTATCCGTTGCGGTTCCGATTGTTTTCTTTGTCGCTTCACTGATCGGCATGGAGCTTCTGGCCAATACCGTGAGGTACCACTGGGTCGCGTTCACGCCGCTGCCGTACATCAACCTGGCGTCGTTCTTTACAAGCAGCGGAACCAATGACATATGGTACGATATCTATTATTCGACCGAGCGCGGCGTGCAGCCGATTCTTGAGTACGGCGTGGCCCTGCTGACGGTGCTTTCGGGGCTGCTGGTCACGGCTGCGACGCTGATATTTATGAAGAAGGATATTACAGACTGATTTGGTTTCTTTTATGCGTACTTCCGGCGGCTTTTGCCGCCGGTGTGCGCTGTCACGGCGGCATTGCGGTGCCGGATATAAATAATGGAATTCCGGCATGCTCAAGCTTTATGGTATAATGATGCGGGAAAGCCCGTATGATGGAATGGTTTAATACATAGTTAGATGGGGCGAGTCAGCGATGTTTGACAATAATGATTTTTTAAACTCATACAAAAAAAGCCTGGAAGAAGATAACCCGCGCAGCGACCGGGGCCCGGCGGAAGAAGAACCGGCAGCCGGTGCTGCAGCCGTACCTGAAAGTGCGGAGGCCTCTATGCCGGAACAAGCCGCGCAGAACAGCGCCGGAGCGCAGCAGGGCATGCCGGGCGAAGCCGCCGCCGGATCGGATCAGGATTCTGTACCCGCTGACGGCGAAAAAAGCAAGTTCGTGTGGGGGAGCGCAAAGCCTTCGCAAAGCTCCGCAGGCGAAAAAGCGCAGGACAGCGCCGGAGCGCCCGAAGAAGCAGCCAAGCCCGTACAGCCGAAGGCTGAGCTCAAAGCGGATATTGCCCAGGTTGAACAGGCGCTGAGCGCCGGGGCGGCACTCCAGACGGACGGGGTAGAATCTGCCGCGGCAACCGGTGAGCAACGAAAGGCCGAAGGGCTTACTTTTGAGATACCGCAAAAGCAGACAGTCGCTCCGCCGGTACAGGCGGCGGCAAGGACTGCGCCGAGCAAAACATATGAGGAAAAAAGCAAATTTGTAAAGCCCGAG
>Ga0209510_1001522_pt1 | contig 26015 bp, 17 predicted proteins | sample BiotimSIPDNA_FD_185749 | JGI IMG/M metagenome (GOLD analysis project Ga0209510, IMG submission 185749) | Anaerobic biogas reactor microbial communites from Washington, USA - Biogas_R1 time_0 SIP DNA (SPAdes) (version 2) | ecosystem: Engineered > Bioreactor > Anaerobic > Unclassified | place...
ATTGAACCCACAACCCCCGCTTTTGGAGAGCGGTGCTCTGCCAATTGAGCTACTGACCTAAGCACTTCCTTTGCAGGAAGTTATTTTACCTCACGATGCAGCTTGTGCGCACGACAGCGCGGGCAATATTTATTCATTTCAAGCCGACCGGGGTCATTACGCCGGTTCTTGACGGTGGTGTAATTACGTTCTTTACACTCGGTGCAAGCCAGGTGAATGACTGGTCTGATATCTTTTTTCTTCGATGCCATTTTAGTCTAACATGGCTGCCTCAACAAGGCAGCCATGATTTCCTTCCTAAAAACTAATTGCCTAGCTGAGGATCTTGGTGATTCTGCCGGCGCCCACGGTAAGACCGCCTTCGCGGATAGCGAATTCAGAACCATTTTCGATAGCGACTTTTTGGATCAGCTTAACGCGCATACCATTAACGGTATCACCGGGCAAAACCATCTCAACGCCTTCGGGCAGGGTCACATCACCAGTGACGTCAGTGGTGTGGATGTAGAACTGCGGGCGATAACCGGTGAAGAACGCGCTGTGGCGTCCGCCTTCTTCCTTTTTGAGGATGTAGACGGTGCATTCAAACTCGGTGTGCGGGGTGATGGAGTTGGGTTTTGCCAAAACCATACCGCGTTCAACCTGTTCGCGGTCAATACCACGCAGCAAAATACCAGCGTTGTCGCCTGCCTGACCCTGGTCAAGCATCTTGTGGAACATTTCGATACCAGTCGCGACGGTGGGCAAAGGTTTGTCCATCAGACCAACGATTTCGACCTTGTCGTTCAGCTTTAAGGTACCGCGTTCGATACGACCGGTAACCACGGTGCCGCGACCTTTGATCGAGAAGACATCTTCAATAGGCATGAGGAAGTCTTTTTCGAAGTCACGAACGGGTTCCTCGAAGAAGTCGTCAACAGCGTCCATCAAATCGACAATCGGTTGGTATTCGGGCGCGGAAGGATCAGTTGAAGCACTGTCCAGTGCAACCTTGGCAGAACCGCGGATGATCGGAACATCGTCGCCGGGGAAGCCGTTTTTAGTCAGAAGTTCGCGAATTTCCATTTCGACCAGCTCGAGCAGTTCGGGGTCGTCCATCTGGTCAGTCTTGTTGAGGAAGACCAAAATAGAAGGGACTTCGACCTGGCGGGCAAGCAAAACGTGTTCTTCGGTCTGGGGCATGGGTCCATCAGGGGCACTGACGACCAGGATCGCGCCATCAACCTGGGCTGCGCCGGTGATCATGTTTTTGATATAGTCACGGTGACCGGGCATGTCAACATGAGCGTAGTGACGCTTGGCAGTCTCGTATTCAACATGGGTAATGTTGATGGTAATACCACGAGCCTTTTCTTCCGGGGCATTGTCGATCGAGTCGTATGCGCGGAATTTGCCAAAGCCGCGGATTGCCTGGATTTTGGTGATCGCGGCGGTCAAAGTGGTCTTGCCATGGTCAATATGACCCATCGTACCGATGTTCATATGAGGCTTAGAGCGGTCAAATTTTTGTTTCGCCATCTTTTCTCCTTAATAATGACTTGTTTTTTCTCAAATTCGGCAAAAGCCCTCAATCGGATTCGGACCGATGACCTCATTCTTACCAAGAATGCGCTCTACCAACTGAGCTATGAGGGCAGCCGTACTATCACGCTGCCTATGCAGCTTGAAATGGACGGTGAAGGATTCGAACCTCCGAAGGCGCCTGCCAGCTGATTTACAGTCAGCCCCCGTTGTCCACTTGGGTAACCGTCCTTTTTTTCCTTGGGCGCTTGCTTTTACCCGCTGGAGATTGCGATCCACCAACGTCGATCACAATCGCTAAAGAGTAAAACAGAGCCGACGATCGGAATCGAACCGATAACCTACCACTTACAAGGCGGTTGCTCTACCATTGAGCTACGCCGGCGCCCGGGAATTATTTTGTTGTTAAAAGTTACTCACAGACTAAAAAGTATATCAAAATTTGCACGCTTGCGCAAGGCTGAATCTTTCCAGTCCTTCAATTGCAAGACGAGAGTTTATCAGGTTATAGCGCCCTCGTCAAGGGAAACGCAGTAGGTTGTTATTAGTCAGCGAAAATGTTACTCCCCTGATTCATCAGCAAATATGGCATCCTGTTTTCAACTTGTCATCCTGAACGAAGTGAAAGATCTTGCCCTCTGGCTGACAAGATTCTTCGCAACTGAGCACAAAATGACAGGCAGGGAACAGGGAACAGGGAGCGGGGAAGAGGATATGGCTGAGTTTTGTCATCCTGAACGAAGTGAAGGATCTTACCCCTCCAGCCATCAAGATTCTTCGCAACCGAGCTGAAAATGCCAACCTTTTTGTCATCCTGAACGAAGTGAAGGATTCTTGCCCTCTGGCTGACAAAATTCTTCGCAACTGAGCTAAAAACGACAACCTTTTTGTCATCCTTTTTTTAAACTTGTCATCCTGAACGAAGTGAAGGATCTTGCCCACTGGCTGACAAGATTCTTCGCAACCGAGCTCAAAATGACAACCTTTTTGTCATCCTTTATCAACTTGTCATCCTGAACGAAGTGAAGGATCTTACCCTCTGGCTGACAAGATTCTTTGCAACTGAGCTACAAACGACAACCTTTTTGTCATCCTTTATTTAAACTTGTCATCCTGAACGCAGTGAAGGATCTTGCCCTCTGGCTGACAAAATTCTTCGCAACTGAACTCAAAATGACAACCTTTTTGTCATCCTGAACGCAGTGAAGGATCTTGCCCTCTGGCTGACAAGATTCTTCGCAACTGAGCTCAAATTAGCAGATTCTCATTAATGCTTTTTACCAGGTCTATTCAAAACTTTTTTTTATCAGCAAAACCCACCCCGCTGGAATCACGGTTAATTCTCGGCTTTCAGTGCCTGTCCCAGTTCTTGGGCTGGGGAGATCTGACTAAGTAGATGGTCATTGAGTGCTCAGCGTTTGGTACCTCCCCTTGCGTTTATGTAACTATAGATTTTCATATTGAGAATTGCTGAACACTATCGTTCTATTCAACCGGTTATTCTGCAGCAATTTTGGTAATTTTTACGGTCGGTCTTTGATCAAGCCACTCAAGAGCTCTTCGCGGATGCGGTTGAAGAGGATCAGTCTGCCATCTGACATCAGGTCTGGGTTAACATCCTTCAATTCCAGGCTGCCGGTGCTGCTGGCAAAGGTGTCACCCTCAAGCAGACTGGCTACCACTGCCTCCGTGCTGGCATACAGATCGCTGCCAAGCACGCCCATGACTCTACCCGCAACCTCCAGACCAGCCTGCCCTTCCACCCCAATCACGGTGATGTTTTTGGATGCCAGGTAGGTCATTAGATCTGGTGACGAGATTTCGGGCTGCACAAACATAGCCGTCACTGCCAAATCGAGCAGCGAATCCACCGCGGCTTGCCAGCTGGCAGGGTCGTTTGGGTTGGAAACCTCGGCGGTGAAAGGGTAATAATTGACCGGCATGTAGTGCGCGTTGCATAGCCCACAAAAGTAACGCACACCGGTGACAAACGAATCGCGCGTGCGGTTGCCAAGGTCATCTTCAGCCAAAGTGATTGCGCCAACGCGATAGTCATCGGTGGTGATTGCCAAAGCATAGCCAGCCAAAAAGGCACGCTGTTCCGGTGTGCCGCCTTCACTGGTGACGGCATAAACGTTGGGCAAACCAGGTGTCAGTCCTCGCACATCGATCGCGACCACTTTAAGGTCTGGAACTTGCTGGCTAACCTGCTCAATTTGCGCAGCATCGGCGGTGGCAACCAGAAGTTTGACTGAAGGGGTGATCTTTTCAGGATCGATCGTCTCGTGGCTTTCATATGTGAGTCCATTTGCCTGCGCGAAAGCAGACAGGCGTTCAGTTAAGGTTTGATTATGACCAGAACCGATTCCAGCCCATAAGACAATATCACTGCTAATCAGAGCCGTTGGTATTGCTGTGGCGGTTGCCGGTACATCCGTGGGCACGGTTTCTTCTGTTTCGATCAGCTGTGTTTCAGTGGGAAGCTGCGTGACAGTCGGGGTTTGCGAATTGCAGGCAGAAAATTGCAAAGCCAGAATGATCACGATCAGCAGAGCAGAGAGTTTTCGTTTGGTCATGCCATTATTTTATCTTAACCCGACGAGGAGGTAAAACAATGTTGGACGGCATGGCAATCATCACTGCGCACAAAAACGTCATGTTGCTGCAGGGGCAGGACCAGGGCTTCCGTGTCAACATGAACCGCTGTTCTATATTTTTTGCATGTCCAGACGATCTCGATGAGCCGCGCGTTTAAAAATCGGGCACAAACCCTGCAACTATCAGCACAGACCATAACAAACCAGGGAAATACTATGAGCATACCAACCTCCGAAACCAAACCTGATGGGCTCCACCGAGCCCCGAGCAAGCAATCCCGCCAGGTTCGACAAGCCCTTTCAAATGCTGGTCCCTCACAATTGCGTGATTTCATCAACGATCTCATTCGCCGCAACCAGCTAATTCCGGGGTTCTTCCTTCAGCTGCTGTTAAGCCTGGTTCTCCTCGGATTTGGCCTCATCGCAGACTTGCCGCTTCTCGTGCTGGTTGCTGCTGTAGTCTCGCCTGTGCTCAATCCCATGATCGGACTGGTCATCTCTGCCATTAAGCCCTCCACCGCGCATCTCTTAAAATCCGCAAGCTTTCTCCTGATCACCCTCCTTGCATTTTTCGGTTTAGGATGGCTGATTAACCTGTCATCGCCCGGCGCTTTAACTGCCGACCAAATCAACGGCTTTTTTAGCTTGAACAACGGCTGGCTTGAGTGGGTTGTGTTGGTTCTCGCTGCAATCATCAGCGCTTACCTGTTCCTCTATCGTGCCGGTGGTCCATCGGTTGTCACTTCGACCGTCTTTGTTTACCTAATCTTTATACCGCTTACCTTGGCTGGCTTGCTGTTCTCCCGTGGTGAGATGGGGGCAGGAATTACCCTGCTCATCACTATTGCAGCACGGTTGTTCATTAGCATTCTGCTGATGATGATCACGGTTTGGGTGCTCGGTTTTTCACCAAGAGGCACGGCTGGTTGGTTGCTTATAGGCATGGTGCTGATCCTTTCTGCGCTGGCAATCGCAGAAATGCGTTTTGATCAATTTGGGTTTTCTTTACAGACGCCCGAACCAGCCCAGATAGCCGCTGTCGCGCCCACTTCTGAGCACTTAAATGCTGCCACACCAACTGTAGCGCCAACGAAAAAGCCCACCGTGGCACCAACCCCAACCGAGCAAATATTGCCGACCCCGACCAGCTTGGAAGTTGTTGGCGAACGTTACGCCCTGGTAGTTTCAGAGAGCGGTGTGGTCGTGAGAGAGTCTGCCTCGACCGACGCAGCGATTGTTACCTATATCAGCAATGGGCTGCAAGTCACTTTGATTGGCGAGCAAGTTAACGCGCAAAATATGGATTGGCAGCAAGTCATCGCGCCAGATGGCAAAGAAGGCTGGGTGGCAGCTCGTTTCCTGAGTGAGATCACTCCCTGATCAGTTAGTCAATTTCTCAATATTCTCAACCGGAACCCTGATTACGCTTCCATCTTCACGCTCAACTGCCACCACCTGGCTTTGCATGCCGCTGGGCAGCTGCTGTCGTTTTTCCGGTGCCTGAACAACCTTGCCAACGCTGCCGAAATATAGCTGACCCAGCAGACGAACGGTTTGCCCGATCAGCGGTTCTTCCGCCTCTTCAAACAGAGCAGCTGCCTGCGCGTCACTGGCAGGCTGAAACAGCTCTGGTTTCTGATCATCAGCCGTCCCCCGCGCAACCAGGTAAACTTGCTTGCTTTCTAGATTTTCGATGATCGACCTGCTAAACGGGTCCAGTTGCGCCCAGCCAAAACCGAGCAAACTCACCAACGGCAAGTCGAGATCTTGATAAGATGACACGCCGCTCGGATCCAGTGCTGTTACCACCGCCCCATCAGCCCCAGCTTTTTGAATGGCTAACAATTCTTTAAGCGTAATTGTTCCATCAAAAAACACGATGGTATTTTCTGTGGTTTCAAGGCGGCTCTCACTAATCTCGTCGAGGTGATGCAAGTAGCCGATAGCGACTTTGCCGTTGCCCCAATTGCCGCGATATCTGAGCCCACTTGCTACAACCACTGCTCCCATCCCCGGGAGCAGCTCGCCAATTGTGCCGGCGATAGGCGAAATTGCCTGGATCGTCTTCTCACCCATTGCCAGTGTCACGCGACCATCACGCACAGCGACCACTTTTCCGTCCTCTGGGGCGCGGAAAAAACGAGAAAACAGCCCCGGTTTTTTAGCAATCACATCTCCACGCTGCACCTCTTCACCGGCAAGGCGTTTAATGCAACCCTCGAGCTGAGCTTCTCTGATACGAAATTGATTGAGCACATCAAAAACTTGATATTTCTTTGGCATGATTGCCTCTGCAATCACGTCGCCAACCTCAACCGCCTGACCAGGATGAACACGTACCGCCCCTGGAAAAGGCAACGCAACCGGAAGCGTCAGCAGGTAGTTATCTTGTATGATCGTGCTCATCACCATGCCCCCAAATTCCAGATCCAGTCACGCCGAAGTTCCTGCCTGGCAAAATCATCAGCCGGCAGATAGCAAGGTCTTCCCCGCGCATCCACCACCAAACCCAGCCTGGTCGGTCCAGCGCTCAACCAACCGCCCAAACCCCGCAGCCCTATGCCCACATCGCTTTCTGGTTCGGGTGCCAGGTAGACTCTCAAGTCATTGCCCGGAATCGTCTCAAAGCGCTTCAATTCACCCTTATAAACCTGGTAATGATCGCGGAGACTATCGTATCCTTCATCAACTTCAAGCTCGAGCACTTTCTTCTCCACAGTGACTGAGCTGTCTACATTGATTACCGTGGCAAGCCCACTGAACAAATCGCTGTCAATGATCTGAACCGGCAGCAAATCGTCGAATTCAGCCAGAACACCCAGAGAAGTAAGCAGATTATGATCGTCGCCGACCAGCGTGGTAATGCCATGCGGGAGGATGCCATCCTGGGCAACTATAAACGAGTGCCTGGCACTGGGAAGCCGCTCAAAACAATTGCCGCTCAGCATGATCGGTTCGTAATCATCTTGTAAGCCGATAGGTGGGTCGTATTTGAATTCGCTGTATAGCTCAGCCATTTGGACTAATAATCGCCGAACGCGGACGCACAGCCAGGATAGCTCCATACTCATCTCTTCGATCGTGTCGGCAGCGTAACCCGGATTAATAATACGATTGCTGATGTAAGCGGCAGTGATCCCACGGTCCAGGGGCTGGTCAGATTGCTCAAGAATCTCGGTGACAATTCTTTCATCAATATGGTTGTTTTGCCAAACGCCCATGCGCCGGTTATTGCGGATCGCGATCGCGTGCGCATAATCCGGTTCGAGATGAACCTGCAAAACCCCTTTTTCGTTAGTCTGGGTTTGCTCCAAAAACTGGTTTATGCGTGAACGAGCAAATTCACCAGGCAACAGCTTAACCCGCGACTGCCCTTGCAGTCCCTGGAGTTCCGGAAACTCTTTCAATCGCAGTCGACGAACAGCGTTCATCAGCGCGGTGGCTGCCAGCGAAAGGTCTTCACGTCCGCTTTCGGGCTGAATATTCCTGGCAAGGTGCAGGTCTTCGCCTGCATCAATTTCGCTTCTGGCGTAATCTGCGAGGGCATTGTTGCCAGCATAAACAATTTGTGGGCGGTTGGTAACTCCGCGCAGTTGAACCAACAGGCGGATATTGCCTATCATTGCCCGAAGTGACCTCTCCGGTCCCCCGTCCACCCCGCCGGTGATAACCAGCAAATCAAAGGCTGTATTTGTCAGCTTTTCGAGCTGAGCGGAAAAATTTGGCTCATTTTGCAGGCTAATTTCGAGCACAATCTCGGTGTTATAGAAGCGAACCAACCGCCGCAGCGGTTCGAGCGAGTATTTTTCAGAAACTCCCACCAACACCACTCTGATTGGCTTGCCGATTGAAAGCGTGATTCCCACACCTTTCAACCCTGACTGGGTTTGTTCGCTCTCAATCAGAAAACGTCCAGGTCGCGACCATAACAACCTGTCTGTCTTCTGTTCGAGCTGCCCAACAGCACCATCAATCCCTTCCATCAGCCCCTTTGTGCTTGATGTCTGCGAATTGCCAGATGCCAGCAGCTCATACTTGCCGAGGTGATCGTCAAACAACCATGCCTGGGTACGTTGGGGAGTGATGTCGATGCCGAGGTATGAAGAGATCACTTTATCCACCAATCCAAAGCCTCACAAAATCTACCAGGTTTTGAACGTAAGCAATTAAGGCGGTCAATCCGGTGCTGAAAAGCCCCACAAAAACCGCTCCGAATGTGATGCCGACAAACACCTGCCCCAGACCTGAGACGCCGCCCAGCCAGGTGCCCCAGTTACCATCGGAGGTTTTTTGGGTTCTGCGGTGATGGAAAACAAACAGCACTGCCAACACCCCGGCAAGCATCATGAAAGCTTCAAAGATTGCCGACCAAACAGGCATCCCTGCAGTGGTCAGCCTGTCAGGTTCAAACGCATCAATAACACTGAGCAGTTGGGGCACCACGGTTCCCCGGCTAACCCCCACGATCAACGCTGCCGCAAGCACACCGCCCAGAAAACCAAGGGGAATCCCCGATATCTTCGATGATTTTTTAAAAAGGATGAATATCAATAATAGCGACAACAATAAGGGCACTAACGCCAGCAAAGCTGAGGTTTCCGGAAAAGTGGTAAGCGGATTGATCAACATAGGGATAAGCACTTTTTGCAGCAATACCAGCGTCGTAAACCCTGCCGTTACCCCGACTAAAACATACAACGCGATCCCAAACAAGACGGTATCGCCGAACAAGTAGCCAAACACCATCAAGCTTAGCACCAAACCGGCAAGTAAGAGCAGCAAATCTAACGAGCTCATTGGCTGCGTTCCTCCGTTCGCCTTTGTCTGTCCTCATCAACCTTCATAATCATCCCGAGGATCAAAACAATCATCATCAGCAGTGTTCCTGCCTGCCAGGCATATTGGTTGATGCTTCCCTGCTGCGTTGTGCCCAAGGCGCGGAACTGAGAAGCCCCGGCAATTATTCCGCGCAGTTGACCGGATTCAAAGTAAGGCAAGAGCATTGGCTCCGACACAGAGGTTGTGACCACAGAGGTCTGTATCCCTGACTGCCAGGGGCTAACCTGCTCAAGCCAGGCACGCACAAATTCAGACGAATCGCTGATCAGAATTGCCTGGTCGACTTCATGGTAGATCTTGGCATCTCCAGAGAAACCCTGTGCTAATGGCAATTGCCCCCAGGCGGGGTCGCTGCTGACAGCCGCGGAGAGATAGCCGAGCATGTCACCTGGGATGAATTCGTCAGGGGTTTCGCCCAGCCAAAGGTTTTCAGGGTTGGCAGTCACGATTCTGGTCGTCACCCGATTTGAATCGAGTATCGCCAAAATCTCCTGTACCAGTGGTTCGATGTCACCTCGAGTGGCGGCATGATAGTCTAAAACAAGCAATACCGGATGAGTGCTGGTGATTGAACGCAGGTTTTCTTCAAACGCCAATGCTGGTGCGGGGATGGGCTGGTTTGCGATTCCAGCCTCGCCACCAAACAAAATACCGCCCAGCACAGCCAAAATTAACATAAGCGCCAGGACGAACCTGCCAATCTTTCCCTGGCGGGCAGGCTCATGCAACAACGTGATTGTTCGCTGACCCTCCTGCGCGATCACCTCGCGCAAAACCTGTGCTCGTTCGCGTTGGTTTCGCAGTAACAGTAAATCCGGTAAAACTTTGTCAACCGGCGGAGTTATTTCGCTCTCAGCCTCTTCGGCTGTTTCTTCATCCGGTTGCTCTACCGCCCCCTCTTGATCCTGAAGACCTCCATCCGGTTCTTCAGGCTCGTCGATTGCGTTTTCTGTCTCGGGGTCGTTATCGGGAAAGCTTTCTGGTTCTTCAGCGTTCGCTTCTTCTTCAGGCTCGGCGGGTTCTTCTTCCTGCGGCTCATCTTGATCATCATCGGCTATGTTATGGAAGTTTTCCTGGAAAGGCAGGTCAATCGATGGTTCCGCGCTGTCTATCGTTTCGATTTCCTCGAATTTTTCGTCTTCCGCTGCTTGATCAGCATGTTCCGAGATGCCCATTTCACGCCTTAAAAGTTCCTGGAGCTCTTCTTTAGTCCACGCGTCATCGTCTTCCAGCGGCAAACCCTTTAAGGTTGTTTCACGGGGATCTTCTTCATTTTTTGGGTGCAGTTCACGAATCCGCCGCAACCATTCCGGATCACCTTTTTCATCGACCATGCCCTGCTCGGTGGTTCGGGGCTTACGCGTCTTTTCCCGTTCGTTTTGCTCTCGTATGCGGCGCAGAATGTCATCAAATGCTTCGTCCACCTGCCTGCGCTCTTTCGAAGTATGCCCGAGCTTTGACAATTCACCAGAGGCATCCTCTTCCTCCTGGGCACGTTGACGAACACGTTCCAGCCAGTCGGGCAATTCTTTTTCAACGACCGATGATTGATCGTCCCCTGCATGATCGCCTCCGTTCTCATCAACATGGTTTTCAACCGGCTCAGCCAGCAGAGGGCTATCATCCAGCGATGCCAGCACCTCAGACAGAGGTGCTTGATCTTCCTGTGGACTGTCATTGGATAATTGCTCTGAAGGGTCAAAACCTTCCAGTTGGAACAATTCTTCCATTTCTTCGCCACAACGGATGCAGCGCAATGTGTAAAGTGAGTTTTCTTGCCCACAATTTGGGCAGATTCTCAGGTCAGGGTTGTCACTCATTGTGCGCCTCCTGTCCAAACAAGACTCTCAGTGCCATCAGCAGGGCACCCAGTCCTGCGCCAATCAGCAAACCACGCGCGCCAATCACGGGCAACCGCTGGACCATTGCAATCACATCGTTGAGTCCTTCGCTAAAATCAAGTCGTAAAAAACCCAAATTCAGGAACAGGAAAACCAACGCGCTACCCCCGAACGAAACAGTCAGGATCGACCAACCCCTCGTGCGGAAAAGTTTGACCGCCGCGCTCATTAAAACCAGCGCGATCAACCCCATCAGTGCGCTTTGAATTGGCACCAAAACGGTATGGATCGCTTCTAAATATTGTTGGTCATCGATACCGAGATACAGACCAAAAACGACCGTCAACACGAAAGCCAGAATAAATACGAGGCTAAACAGGAATCCCTTGCGACCATTAATGATAAATCGGATATGAGTGACCACCAGGCTGGCGATTGCCACCAAAAAGGCTACACTCGCGAGGATAATTGCCCAGTTAAGCACCAGCCCAAGGTAGGGTGATGTGAAGGGTTGAAAAAAGAAGGCGACCAGAAGCAGCACACCAGAAACAGCCGCGATGATGACCGGTGTTCGCTGTTTCATGGCAGCACCCCGGTCAGTTTGAGGATCACGGCGGAAATCAGAGCCAGGGCAAGAATAATCCGCAGCCAATTTAACGTTTTGGCTGAGCGTTGGTAAGTCATCTGACCAGCCTTCCCTATGGATGGCAGGTAGTACTCTTCGCCCAGCGTTACCGGTGTTCCCGAAGCAAAAAAGGCAGCCTGGGCGGTCAATGAGCCGGTAGCAGCGATGATGGGCAGCTCTAAGCGCTCTGCCAGATCGGCTATCAATACGTGCTCGGGGCGCATTGTTCCTGCCAGGATCAAGCCGCCATTCTCAGAGCGGGCAAGTTCGGGCATTATTACGGACATCCACGCAAAAGCTCCCACCCCGCCCATCAGGCTGTGATCAGAGCGAAAGAGTTCGGTCGCCATGGCGTTTTGATAAGCACCGTGCACCACCAACTGGCTGATACAAGCCAACGCGCCATCACCGCTAAACGACTGGGTGGGTTGATCGTTGGAGACAGAGCGGCTGAGCACAATTTGCTCAATCGCCAGGCTGACCGAATCACCCATCGCCGATTGCTGCCCCGATAAACCCTCCCCCAAACTAAGCAGCAGCGCTTTACCTTCTTCAGAAGAGCGGTGCATCAGCGCTTCAATGCTGCTATAAGCTTCAATTGGTTCGTAAGGCTCCACCGGCGGTTTGCGACTGCTAAGCCAGACAATAGCCATGATAACAATTGCCAGCCCCACAATCGCGGCGGCGATCAAGTCGGTGAGGCTGATGGGAGGCATCAGACTTGTCCCTCAAAATCTGGGGAAATAGTGATCTGGGAATGGAATTCCTGCCTGCGCGCGACCCGGTTTTGGAGGTTGCCAATGGGCCTGTTTATACGCGAAAACAGGACGGCAGGGAGCTCATCTTTCATAGACAAAGTATAGCATAATTGAGGTTCAGATATTGATTTGTCCGTCTAAAGGGAGCACTTCTCCGCCCCGCCAAGCCCGCACCAATTAATTATGCGTGTCGGGGACGGTTGCCACGCCGTCCCTCGCCTCCAATCCGCCGATGTGTGTGTGATTATTAATATCGCAGTGGATTGAGCCTGTCCCCCATTTCCTATTCCCTATTCCTTGTTCCCAATTCCCTGCTCGAGGCTGCCATGCCGTCCCGCGCCTCCAATCCGCCGAAACACGTGCAATTATTGATATCGGCGGGCGGAAGGGGTCAAGCCCCTTCCCTACAAAAACCCTGTCATTGCGAGCGCAGCGAAGCAATCTAAACTCTTGTCATCGCGAGTAGGGAACTGGCCTGCCTGTTCCCTGCTCCCCGCTCCCCGTTCCCTGTTTCTTATTGCCCAGGATTACAGGGCTTTAAAACTAACTATGAATCGCCTGACCTGCTGCAGCTTCGGCGGCTTCCATAATTGCCTCTGAAAGCGTCGGGTGGATGTGCACCGCATGCGCAATTTCCTCGATTGTCAGCTCGTTAGACTGGGCTAACACCAGCTCTGGCAGCAGCTCAGAAACCTCTGGTCCGACCAAGGTCGCACCCAGCAGCTCGCCATATTTGGCATCGGTAATCACCTTCGCGAAGCCTGTGCCTTTGCCCAAACCGAGCGCTTTGCCATTGGCAATAAAGTTGAAACGTCCGACCTTGACCTCGAAGCCGGCTTCTTTAGCCTGGGTTTCGGTGTAGCCAAACGATGCCACCTGCGGGTCAGAGAAGGTCGCTCTTGGAATCATGCGATAGTCCAGTGTGCGCTCTTCCAATCCGGCAATAATTTCCGCGCAAATCATTCCTTGTGCTGAGGCTGCATGGGCAAGCAACAGCTTTCCGGTGACATCACCAACCGCCCAAATTCCGGGCACGTTGGTTGCCATGCGGTCATCAATCTGCACAAAGCCGCGCTGGTCAAGCTCGACCCCGGCTTCTTCCAGCCCAATTCCCTTGGAGTTTGGTTTAAAACCAACTGCCACCAGGGTGATTTCTGCTTCAAGGCTTTCTTCGCCTTTTTCACCTTCAATCGCGACAGTCGTCCCAGAATCGGTTTTCGACACTGATTTGACTTTTGTGCCAGCCAAAACCTTGACGCCGCGCTTCTTAAACGTTTTCACCAACTCTGCGGCAGCCTCCTCATCTTCGTTGGGCAGGATATGCGGCAGCATTTCGATGATGGTCACTTCGACGCCGTATCCGCTCCAGATGGTGGCAAACTCAACGCCAATCGCTCCGCCGCCGATAATAATGGCTGACTTTGGCAGCTTTTCAAGCATGATCGCGTGAGAAAAATCGATCACCTTTTCGCCATCGGGTTCCATCCCGGGCACCACAGTGGCATGTGCGCCTGTCGAGAGGATAATGTCTTTGGCTTCGACTTCCTCTTCTCCGCCTGCTTTCAAAGCAACTTTGATTATTCTGGACCCCATCAGGCTGGCAGACCCTTCGATCACTTCGATATTGTTCTTTTTCATTAAAAAGGCAACGCCCTTGGTGAGTCGTTGGCTCACTTGCCGGCTGCGCTTGAAGGCAACTGAATAATCCAGCTCCAGGTTGTCAAAACTGACGCCATAGGTTTTCGCTTCAGCGCGCAAGGTATAGGCGATTTCTGCGTTATGCAGCAGGGCTTTGGAAGGAATACAGCCTTCATTCAAACAAACCCCACCCAGCCATTGTCGGTCTATGATGGCAGTTTTCAAGCCAAGTTGTGCTGCTTTGATTGCAGCCACATATCCGCCGGGTCCGGCACCAATTACAACGACGTCAAATTGTTTCATTTTTCTCTCCTTTAATAGAGTCTTTTATTTTATAAACGTGCCGGCTCGCAGGTCGCTGAAAGCCTTGCGCAGTTCTTCCTGGGTGTTCATCACAATCGGTCCGCCCCAGGCAACTGGTTCGTGTAAGGGCGGAGCGCTGGCGAGGATGAACCTCACGGCTTGCCCGGGCATGGCGCTCACTTCGACGGTGTCACCATCGCGCAACAACACGGCGGTCTTTTGTTCAAAAATCTCGTCATCAACAATCATGTCGCCCAAGAGCGAGAAAATAAACACGGTATTCTCTTCAGCCACCGGGATCTCAACGCTCTGCCCTTCGTGAATGCCCACGTCCAGCAAGGTTGCCTGGATATGGTGCGGTTTCGCGCCGCGCACACCGGCGTATTCACCGGAGATCACAATCACCTTCGCACAGTGATCTTCAACCACACCCATGTCTTCGGGGCGAATGTCAAAGTACTTCGGCTCGGTCAATTTTTCGTTGGAAGCCAGGTTGAGCCACAGCTGTAACCCCAAAAAGTGTTTTGATTCCTGGGGCATCTCCTGGTGCAAAATGCCGCGACCGGCGGTCATCCACTGGCTTGCGCCCGGGGTGATCAGACCTTTGTTACCGAGGCTGTCTTGATGTGCCAGCTCACCGTCCACCAGGTAGGTGATGGTTTCAATCCCGCGGTGGGGGTGCATTGGGAAACCGCGCAGATAGTCGGGTGGGTTGGTGGAGTCGAAAGAATCGAGCATCAGGAAGGGGTCAAAATCCTCGATTGTGGCTCCACCCAACACGCGGGTCAGGCTTACCCCGGCGCCATCCACCGCCGGCATCCCTCTGACAACTCGTGCAATTTTTCTAATTTTCATTCAATCAAACCTTTCCTGATAACTCAGCATCCCAGCCCCTACCGCCACCTCTTTACTGCTTGCGTCCGGTTTGCGGGAGAGGGGGCAGGTGGTGAGAGAATTGGTGATGCCTGTATTATTAATGTACACACTCAATACCCCATCTGTCCGCGCAGCGATTCATCATTCTCAATATAATCCTGTACTCGAATCGCCCGGTAATTGTCCTTATCATCGCGAATATAGACCATCTCAATACCAGCATTAATGATCAGCCTTTTACACATCGAACAGGGATTACCATTCTCGACATAATTGTTGTTATCTCTCAGATCAATGCCAGACAAATAAATCGCAGAGCCAATCATGCGCTCACGGGCAGCGCTGATGATCGCGTTTGCCTCGGCATGCACGCTGCGGCAGAGCTCATATCGCTCACCCCGCGGAACATTCATCTGCTCGCGTATGCAAAAACCGAGGTCGATGCAATTGGCTCTTCCCCTCGGCGCGCCATTATAGCCGGTCGAAACCACCTCATCGTTGTTCACAATCACGGCACCATATTGCTTGCGCAAGCAGGTAGCTCGCTGACCTACCACCTCTGCCAGGTCGAGATAATAATTGATTTTGTCGCGTCTGATCATTAGCACCTCTTCAGGCAATCTTGTATCAAAATTGTAACCGACGAATGCATGAAAACCCTTATGTTAACACCTTTAGAATGCGCAAACCTCCTGTTTCCATCGTGGACTGAACATGGCAACTCATGAAGTGTAATGACATTTTCATAAAAAACAGCTCCACTTGTCATCCTGAGCCTTTGTTGCGAAGGATCTTAATGGTCTATACCGCCAACATCAAGATTCTTCACTTCGTTCAGAATGACAGCCTTTTTGTCATCCTGAGCTTTTGCTGCGAAGGATCTTAACTGTCCATACCGCCAACATCAAGATTCTTCACTTCGTTCGGAGTGATAGATTAAAAATCAAACGCGAGAACAAAGAGTTCCCGCGCTGACAACTAATTTTTTTCAAATCCCTACTTACCCGAAATGGTCACACCCTTTACTCTAACCCAGGGCAAAAGCCAGTAACCCGAGTTTTCGCGCTCCTGGCTGACCGCCACGGTATCGCGCAGCATGTCTGCCAGGTTGCCGGCGATCATCACTTCGCTCAGGGGTTTGGTGACTTTGCCGTTTTCGATCAGGAAGCTGTTTTTAGCGACGCCGCTTAAATCACCCGCAGGGCTGGGTTCTCCGCCGGAAAACCGCCCAAGCAAGATGCCCTTCTCAACGCCAGCTATTAACTCTTCCAGCGGGGTTTCACCATTGTCAAAGACAAAAGTGCCGCCGCTGTTAGCTGAACGTTGCAGACCGGTCTTGGCAGCACCATAACGGCTCAGGCAAAAGTTCTTGAGCACACCGTCCTCGATCAGGGGCATATTTTCAGCAACATACCCGTCACCGCTCAGTTGGCTTGCTGCTGGCAGGTTTGGGTGTTCAGCAGCCAGTGAGAAGCTGACCAGCGGACTGGCAACCTGCTCGCCGAGCTTGTCTCTCCAAGGGCTGGTGCCAGAGATCAGTGTGCCGTCCTGCAGGTAGGTATCACCGATGTACCACAAAAAATTCTCCAAACAGCCCGGCATTATCACGAGATCACCCTCAAAACTCCCATCAAATTGATCGGTCACAATTTGCCGCTGGGTTTCATCCAGTATGCGTTTCACCCTCTCAGATTCAACCACCCGCTCAGACGGGTCTTCATATACAATACCAAAATAGTTGAACGAGGATGTCTGGTCACCGTCTTTCGCCATAAACATGTTGGATAGTTGATACAGCCCTACCTCTTCCGATAGTCGTACGCCGTTAGTGTTGGCATAGAGACGTTCGCTGTAATTATGCTCAACACCGATCGAGTCAAAACTGATCTTCGGGAAATCCTTTTTTGTGTCTTCCAGTAGGTCTGTCAGCTGCTGATACATCTGGTCGAGGTCGGGTTTTTCTTCCCCGCTGCTGAAGCTCAGATTTTCCTTCAGTTCAGCGATTCCCTCTGCCTCATCTGCTGCAGCCGACTGGGCAGCCTGCCAAGCCTCCGCAACAGCCTGTTTGATGTCTGCCGGGTCAAAACTATTCAGGCTAACCGTTCCTTTACGCTTATCCTTCAGCAGTTTGATGCTGACCTTTTCCGAAAAAACCGTGCGCACCATGCTGATCTTGCCAAGTTCGTAATAAAGCTCGGTCAATACATTATTGCTGACCCAGGTTTCGCCTTCATCTGCACCAATCGTTTTGATTTCTGCCAAAATCAGTTCGGCAACCTCCAAAATCGCTTTATCTTTGATTTCAAAAGCCTTTTTCATGCCCGACCTCCCACGTTGATCTTTACCTTAATTGCTGGTCCGCCCATCCCTACCGGAATCATTTGCTTCTTGCCGCACATACCCGAGTTGGTCCAGGTGACCGTATCGCTGACCATATCAGCAGTTTTGAGAACCTCAAAAGCGATTCCTGAGACGGTGGTGTCTTTGATTGCCCGACCAAGCTTACCGTTCTTGATTTCAAAACCAAGCGGCACACCAAACATAAACTCTCCGGTCGAATCTGCCTGACCGTTGTTCATATCGGTCATCAAATAACCGTCCTCTACCGACGCGATCATATCTTCCAGTCTGTCGGTTCCTGGCAAAATGCAGGTGTTGCGCATACGGATTAACGGTTCGTCCGAGAAGTCGTAAGCCCGCGCGTTGCCGTTGGCTTCGTGCCCAAACTTTCGCGCTGATTCTTTGTTGTGCATGTAGCCGGTCAGGATGCCGTTTTCGATCAGCATCTGGTCCTTCGCTGGTGTGCCTTCGTCATCGACGAAAACCGGCACAGGTGCCAACTCGCCAAAAGCGGTGTGGGCGATATCGACCAGGCTGACTTTCTCGCTGGCAACACGATTCCCAAACATCGGTCCGCCCACCGAGCCCGATTGCACAAAGTCGGCTTCCACGGTGTGCCCAACCGCTTCGTGCGCTAAAATACCAGCCAGGTCCGAATCGAGAATTACGGTCTGGATGCCCGGCTTGGCGTAAACCCCTTCCGCTTTTTGCATCAACAATTCGTGTTGCTTTTCAAGTTTGTCAAAGTAATCTTCGGCATTCTTGAAGTTATTCATAAAGTTACCATAGCCGCCCAAAACTTTATACAGCTCAACTGGCTGCCCGTCTTTATCCTGGGCGGTCATGAAAATGTAGACATTAGAGCGGGGTACAAACGAATGTGACACCACACCGTCACTGGTGTAGAGCAGTTTTTCCATATCGAGCACGCGTGCGAAAACGCGTCGGCTAAGCAGCATGGGGAATCGCTCGGCTATGTAGCTGTCCAGCTCGTCCACGATACCCAGCAGGTAGCTCTGCTCAACCTCGATGTCGTGCTCGAGCCCATCTTTTCGAGTAAAAGGCTGAACCGGAGCAAAATCAGGCTGCCTGCGCTGGACGTGGTCGTCAAGAAAAGTCGCATTTTGGCTGGCGGCATTCACCACGCGGGCAATCGCATCCAGATCTTCGCCATAGCCGGTCGCAGAAGCAAAGCCATAGGCACCGCCTTTTACCACCCGGGCAGAAACACCCTTGCTCACCCCACTGGAATTGGAAACCAGGCTCCCATTAAGCATCGACACAGCGCGATTGCGGTTTTGCTGCGCGCGCAGTTCGGTATACCCTGTGAAACCATGTTTTTTTACAAAGTCGTGCAAGTGATCCTGAAGCATAAAAACCTCCATTTTGAGTAAATGGATGATAACATATTTGAGAATCAGGATTGAATCGGTTACCTAAGATTTATATTACTAAAGAGCGTTTTATTGGTTGGTCATGAAATACAAGTTAATTAATTTTTATCCAGGTAACTTTTATTCAAAATTGATTATAATTAAAACAATAATGGGGCTTTTCACAAGGAGTAACCATGAAAAACATACGGTCAACCTCAAAACTTATTTTTTTATTGATCATCATTTCAATCTTGTCGCCTATGAACTGTGTTTCCGCCTTTTCAGTAGATTTTCAAACAACTGGCTCGATTCACTATGTAAAACCTTTGGCAAGCGGAGACTGTTCTTCTTGGGCAGATGCTTGTGATCTGCAAGTTGCTCTCCTCACTGCCAATTCAGGTGATCAGATTTGGGTTGTAGCCGGAACCTATAAACCAACAACTTCAGAAGATCGTGAATCGTCATTTGTTCTTAAAAATGGCGTGGAAATTTATGGCGGCTTTCCTATCGAGGGTGGGGGTTGGGAAAACAGAGATTGGATTGCCAATGTTACAACTCTGAGTGGAGATATCGGCATGCCTGATGATATAACAGATAATAGCTATCATGTTGTGACAAGTCATAACCTTGACTCATCGACAATTATGGATGGCTTTACGATCATTGCTGGCAGTGCAACAGGGGATGCGCCTAATGATAGCGGTGGGGGGATGTATAATTTCGAAAGTAGCCCCACTTTGAAAAACCTCACTTTCCAGGGGAATCTTGCCATCAATGGCGGGGGTATGTACAATGAATCCAGCAGTCCTTCCCTACAGTATGTTGTTTTCGAAAGCAATAATGCAATTTTCGGCGGAGGAATGAATAACTTTCTCCAAAGTAACCCAACAATTACCGACGCAACTTTTAACAACAACCACGCAGATACCGGCGCAGGGTTAAGCAATAAACATCAAAGCAATCCCAACATGTCGAGTGTTACTTTCAGCAACAATAGTGCAAGTGTTTGGGGAGGCGGAATGCACAATGAATTAAGTAGTCCGACTTTGACAAATGTAACTTTCAGTAGTAATTATGCAGGACGAGGAGGTGGGGGGATACATAATTACTCGCAAAGCAGTCCCTTGTTGACAAATGTGACCTTGACAGGAAACCGTGGTTTTCCATTTGGTGACGCATTATTCGACCAGTTCTATAGCTACCCAACTCTGGTCCACTGTATTCTTTGGGATAACACCTTTGGTACTATTAATCGGATGGCTCGAATTAGTTACAGCATTATTGAGGGTGGTTATCTGGGAAGAGGTAATATTGATCTTGATCCGATGTTAGGTCCTTTAGCAGATAATGGTGGTTTTACTCAAACACATGCCTTAGCGGAAGGAAGTCCAGCGATAGATGCTGGCCATCTCGGTCTTTGCCCAAATACCGATCAAATTGGTGTTATTCGCCCAGTTGATGGTAACCTGGATGGAAAATCTGATTGCGACATCGGTGCGTATGAATATGTTCCTTCCTACTTGCCTAATTCAGAAGAAGCAGTTATTACAGGCGTTTACACAAATTCCTCCAAAGCATTGGATTTTTGCTTTCCTCAGCTTCAACTCAAATGAGAAACTTATTGAAACTGAAAGGGGATATTGGCGAGAAACCAATAAAATGCTTTTTTAAGTTAATAGGATAAAACTTTGGATCCAATGTCAATTACATTGGGCTGGCAAATGCCAGCCCAATTTTTTATTGCATATTGATTATCGCAGAAGAAGTGGAAGAAAGTGCATCCAGAAGATTTGATGAACAAAAATCGTGACAGTAACAGCTTCGCTATTTTCTTGCCCATCACTCGCCAAATAAGTAAAGTTGGCTTTACCAAAGTAATAGGGTTTCGGTATAAAGTCAAAACTTCCATCAGAGTTCAATATTAATGTGCCATGCTCAGCATCAATGTCCTCTACCAGCATTGCCGTCAAACTATCATTATCTGGGTCAATATCATTTGCAAGGACCCCTGGAGCATCCACTCTAAGTGTGACGTTTTGACTGGATTCGAAATTATCTGCAACAGCTATTGGTGGATGATTTACAGGATCAACAATTAAGGTTACAGTCGCATAATTACTGTTAAGGTCTCCATCAAAAGCTTGATAGGTAAATTCATCCGAACCAAAATAATCAGGGTCAGGTGTAAAAATAAAACTACCATCAGCATCCAAAAGGAGGGTTCCATGAGTGGGTCCAGAAACCAAAACAGCATTGAGAGCATCTTCATCAATATCAGTATCGTTAGTTAACACACCAGGTGCAGAAACAATTAGAGAGACATCTTCGTCAGTATTGTAAAAATCATCATTAGCAATGGGGGAATCGTTTACAGGAACAACTGTTATATCGACGACAGCAATATTACTTTCCAAATCCCCATCAAATGCAACGTAGGTGAAAAAGACGTTTCCGTGAAAGTTAGGTGCTGGAATAAATGTGAAAGATCCCTGTGGATTGAGCGTTAATATACCTTCTTCGATGGAGGGACCTTCAATTAGAACCGCAGTCAACAAATCTCCCTCCTGGTCCCAGTCGTTAGTAAGAACCCCCAAATCAGAGACTATCAGAGTTGAATCTTCATCAATAATATAGAAATCATTCAACGCCAGAGGCGCATCGTTAACTGGATTAACACTAATTGTTGTGGTTGCAGGAGCACTCTCACTAATTCCATCTTCGACTTTGTAAGTAAAGGTGACTGTTCCGTTGAAGTCTGGAGAAGGTGTAAATAAAATACTGCCATTCTCGTATAAATCCAATAGTCCTTCATCGGCACTTAGACCTTCGACCAAAATCGCAGTGAGAGAGTCGCCATCAACATCGATATCGTTACTCAGTACCCCCGGCGCAGGAACATTGAGAGTCGTATCTTCATCCGTCTCATAGGAATCATCAAGAGCAACTGGCTGATCATTTACCGGGTTTACTGTAATTGTTACTGTCGCAATATTACTGTGATAGTGTCCATCATTCGCTTTGTAAGTAAATACAGCGGTTCCGTAGAAATCCGGAAATGGAGTAAATATATAGCTGCCATCCTCCATTAGGTCCAATACACCTTCATTTGCATTTGGTCCATCAACCAAGACAGCGGTTAAAGAATCGCCTTCAATATCTGTGTCATTTTCCAAGATACCAGGTGAAGGAACAACAAGGGGGGTGTCTTCATCAGTGCTATAACTATCATTTTCTGCTAAAGGCCGATCGTTTACTGGATTTACTGTGATCTTCGCCTCAGCAATACCGGAAAAATACTCTCCATCGTATGCCATTAAAGTAAAAACAACACTGCCATGGAAATCATTCGTTGGGACAAAATCGAAACTACCGTTTGGGTTTAAATAAAGCGTTCCCTGTTCCGCTGGAGGGCCCTCCACCAAGTGTGCTGTAAGCACATCGTCGTCAGGATCATGCGCATATGCCAACGATCCAGGGGAAGGAACTTGTAAAGTAGTGTCTTCAGAGGTGCGATAAGTACCACCCGTAATCAATTTAGGTGGATCATTTACATTGTGTACTGTAATTGTAACTGTAGCGATATTACTATAAGAAAAGCCATCGTTCACTTTATAGGTAAAAGTTACATCTCCAAAAAAATCTATTTGGGGAGTAAAGGTAAATTCTCCCTCGCTATTAAAATGGAGAATGCCTTCCGCAGAACTTATGCCTTCTACTAATACAGCAGTAAGTTGGTCTCCATTCACATCATAATCATTAGCAAGCACTCCATCTTCAGCTAAGATCTGGATTGTATTCTCTTCCATGGTCTCGTAATGATCATCTTGTGCTACAGGAGAAGCCAACGGGTCGTATTCAGTCGTAAAACTGAAAATGAAGTCCTCACTTAATTCGGGGTTGACTTTTTTCGCATCAACAGTAACTGTACAAACTTCAAAATACCCTAAGCTATCCATTGGTTCTAAAAAGTAGCTTGGATTCATATCGGTCACAGTTGCAGGTAAGCTTTGAGAGTCTGAGCAACTTAAACTATACCATCCTGGAGAAACTGATACATACTGATCAAAAGTTATCATTATGTTCGTTTCAATTGAGACGTTAATCGCGCCATCCACAGGGTTTGATTCGGAAACGATTGGTGAGAGCCATTCGCCAACTTCAGTGCTGGTTGGTTCACACCATTCACCAACGTTTAACGACCTGTCCCGGGCTCTGACACGAAAAGAATATGTATGCCCTAACTCTGAGGGATAAGTTGCAGAAGTAGATTCTTCCGCCTGAAGCCAATCCGTCCAACCTTCACCATCAATTTGTACCTGCACATCATAATCAAGTACACCAGTATTGTCGTCTTGTCCTGACCAAATCAGTATAGTCTGAGGAGCGGTTCTAATCGGCAGTTTTCTTATTTGAGCTGAAGGCGGATTACTGTCAAGGGTCAAGAATAATTGATCATTGCTTATTGTTTGGTTGTAAGAGATGATCTCATCATCAATGTCAACTTCCCCCACCACGATAATTTGGGGAGCGAGAGAATCATCAACAACCTTCGACAGGTCATCAAGAATTGAAAAGGTGAGGTTGGTACTTTCGCCTGGATTCAATACTATCGTTTCAGTTGATTCAATTTCACATTGGTAAAATAATTTTGTGCCATGAAATTGGAAAGCAAAATCCAAACCTGTCATTTCCCAGATCATTCTGTTGCCATGATTTGTCGAAGTATAACCATGTCCATCAGGATAGGATTCATCATTTGCCCACCCATCCTCAAACATTGAACCCGCTACTAGAGAGTTGGCAGTCTGTCGCATGAGAACATAATAAACTTCACCGCCTTCTAATAAGATGTTATCAAATTCAAAAATTACATCGTGCATATAACCTGGAGATGTACCTTGAAGAATAAATACTGCTTTATCAAGGACCAGGTCTGAAAGTGACCCGTCTTTATTAGCTTTTATCAATTCCAAGGTAAATATCTCTGGGTTTGTACTGAATAAGAGTTCTGGGTCCGAGGTTGTCGGTACAACTTGTGTTTTTATCTGATTAAGTAAGAACGAAACAGGAGGAACAAAACTCTGGGCGATAGGCCCATAGGGATAAAAGTCAAGCTTATCATTTTCAACCGTTTGAAGAATCAGTGAATCCACCGCCTCTACAGGTAGATAAGCTTCGGTTGAAGGCGTAATAGTAAAGAAATGATTAGAACTATTATTCAAAGTAACATCAAATACGGGTTTATTAATTCCAATAGCCTGACCATTGCTTTGGATATCAAGCGCAAGTGGGATCTGTTCAACAATGACGATCGGCAATGACTCAATCTGTGTCTCAGAAGGAGTTTCACCTATAAATTGAGCGGTGTAATTGCCATCAAAGGGATCATGGTGTGGGTTTTCTACAAATTTCTCCTCAAAATAAGCATCATAGGTTCCAACAGCAGTCGTAGATGCAGCAATCTCTACTTTTCCTAAAGGAGCATCAGCGCCAACCTGAAGAGAATAGTTGATTTCCTGGCTAGTATCATATGGAATGGAAAAATTGGAATTTATCAGAGAATATGAAAACTTATTTGAGACATTAGCCCCACCTTGCAATAACCGCAGATGGCTCTGAGGTTGGATCACAAGAGCGCCATCCTGGTTCCCTGGATAGTGTGGTTTATTTATATCCCTGAAGGAATAGGGGTAATTATTAGCAACAGAAATGGAAACATCAATAGAGTCACCTGAAATGACAAAAGTGTTATTTGTGGTTATGGATTGATGTTCCACAGCCCCATCCATTTCAGCAAGATAGACTTCCACTCGATCGCCATAACCTTTCCAAATCCCAACGCCAGTTTCCGGAAGAACTGTCATTTGTATGACAGACAGATTTACCCCCCAATATTCATGGCTTAACATTGTCTCATCTGGATAGATTAGCAATCGAGTCGTTCTATAATCAGAATTCCAAATATAAAAGTAAGGATTATCCAAGTGATATGAAGTGGGTGGGAGAGGTTGGCATCCAAGTCTGTCGCACCTCGATTCTACTTGAACACCAACGAGAATTTGATAGGGGTCCTCATTTTCAATTCCTTGTCCTAAATTAATTTCAGTCACTGCTCCGGACTGTGTCATGAGTATTGGGTGTTGTGAAATCTTTCCAGTACTGCTTAAAGGCCATATAACAGGACTAATGGTTAAAAAATCTGCGGATGTAAACTGATTAAAAACATCAGCTCCGGTGCAGTTGTTTGTACCAATTAATCTAAAGCGCGGATAGTATGACCCGTCAGGGACATCGTTATTTATCCAATTATAAATATATCCATTTTCCGGATCCGAATAGCTACTAAAATCGACTCTTTTTTCTTCGCCAGGCTGGATGGTAATTTGATTTAGCAGGGGTGTCCTGTGAACCCATTGATCCTCTGTAGTTAAAACAATCTCTGATCGACTGTCAAGATTTATCGCGCAATCACTTGTATTAATTATCCTCACCCAATACACAATCATACTCTGACGGCTTGGTTCGATAGGTTGTAAAGACCCAATGACTTCTGTGAAAATATCCATATTTGGTTCAATAGTTAAGACATCATGCAAGACCAGCACTTGCTGAATAGGCGAGGAATCGGCATCATAACCAAAAATATTTATTGTTACTGCCACAACTTCTTCCGAGGAATAGTCATTCAGGTTAATAGGCAAGAAACTTATTCTGGTTTCCGTGTTTGCATGAAGAATTTTGGAGCCATGGATTATTGAAGAATAGGTGTTCCCATCAGGTGAATTAAACACAATGTTAGTACTATCATCAAGGGTAATACTTTGATCATTTGGATTCGAAATGGTTAATTGAAAAGAAACTGATTCATTCGACATAACTATGTCAGGAGTCAGAGAATCTTCAACATAGACCAGCCCTGGATTGAGTTGATGCAGATCAAAGGAGTCGATATAATTTGCTCTTACCAAATTAGTTGAAGAAAAAAACAATCCTAAAAGAGGTAGAAAAGCCAATAATTTGGATAAAAAACTAAAAATGTTTCCCTGTTCGTAACGAAAACGCATAACGTTTCCCTCCATCAATGATCATTGAGCCAATGCGACCCAAGACGAAACGATTGTTATTGATAATTATAATGTAAAGAGCGCAATGGAGCCACAGATTTTTTCAAATTGTATGCGTTTCAAAAGTCCGTAGTCAAGGAAAAAAAGAGGAAGTTCCAATACAATATGTTTTGAGAAAAAACGAAAAGAAAGGAACTTCCAATGACCATATCAGTCAAACAAATTATAACCCTCAAG
>Ga0209510_1001527_pt1 | contig 25902 bp, 19 predicted proteins | sample BiotimSIPDNA_FD_185749 | JGI IMG/M metagenome (GOLD analysis project Ga0209510, IMG submission 185749) | Anaerobic biogas reactor microbial communites from Washington, USA - Biogas_R1 time_0 SIP DNA (SPAdes) (version 2) | ecosystem: Engineered > Bioreactor > Anaerobic > Unclassified | place...
CAAAGACGGAACGAAAAAAACAGCAAAGGTTCACCGTTTAGTTGCACAAGCATTTTTACTAATGGATGGGAACAAGCCACATATAAATCACAAAGACGGAAATAGGACTAACAATAATGTAAGCAACCTTGAATGGTGTAATATCCAAGAAAATAACGAACACGCTTTCGATAAACTAAATCGTAAATTATCTGGTGTAACCTCACAAAGAAAGCCAGTCAATATGCTATCAAAAGACGGTAAAAAAGAAAAAACATTCAAAACAATATCTGAGGCAGTTAGATACATTCAGCAGGAATTAGGAATTTTAACAGCAAATAAAACAAATATAATCACCGTTTGTAGAGGAAGGCAAAAATCTGCTTATGGTAAAAGGTGGGAATACGCATGAAATGGAAAGACGAAGACGGTTTTTTAGCACAGATCAAAAATGAAGAGCGTTTTGGCATTTTTCTAGATATGGGAACGGGTAAGACTTCTCTTACCCTTGCTCTCATTGACCACAAGTTTTTTGTTGAGAATTATAAGAAGGTTTTGATTATCACACCAAAAGCCGTATCGCTCTCTACATGGCAAAATGAAATCGACAAGTTTGATAACTTCCACTACATGAAATCAATTCTACGCTTAATTGAAGGCAACGAAACAAAAAGAAAAAAGATATTAAAAGAAACTGGAGAACACTGCATTCATATTATATCGTCTGGACTAGTAACTTGGTTAGATGGTAAAAAAGAGAAACGCACATCAAAGAAATCTGGAAAGCAATACACAAAGTTTATACCAAATGAATTGACACCCGAATATGACTTGATTATCGTTGACGAATGTTCTCAGTTCAAAAATGTATCTACCGATAGATTTAAAGCCTTAAAAAAGATATTGAGGCGGGGTTTGTTTTTATTAAGTGGGACACCCTTTTCTAATATAAGAAAAGACGACTATAAAGGAACGATATCTTATGTCAATGCTGATGAGTTATACTATGTCTTTTATTTGCTTGGAATTTATAAAAAGACGCTTACGGAATTTCGTGAAGATTTTTGCTATTCTCTTAAATGGGAAGAGTATAATTACAGAATGACACAAGGAGTTTATGATTCGCTGATCGATGTTTTACACGAACATAGTATTACAAAAAAACTAGAAATAAACGTATCAAAAAATACATACAAAGTATATTGCGAATCAGATAAAAAAAGACATGCAACGCTAGTTAATGAATATTACTTAAATACTCATGGCGATGAAGAGGTTATGGTTGCAAATAAAGCCGAAATGATTAACAAATCACTGCAGTTATCAAATGGGTTTGTATATGAAGAAACGGGCGATATGGTGAGGCTAAACACGTTCAAATATCAAAGACTGCTCGATATCTTGTCGGTTGTGAATGATAATGTTATTATCTTTTATAATTTTGTTGAAGATAAAGAATTCTTGGTTAAGCATCTACCTAACGCTGTAGTTTATGAAGGGGTAAAGCAGGAACAAGATTGGAACGCAGGGAAGATTAAAATCCTTATACTATCTCCGTTTTCACAAAAATATGGTTTAAATTTACAAGATGGCGGTCATACTATAATATGGTTTGGTTTGGTTTGGAGTGCTGAAAGTTATTCGCAAGCAAATGCCAGACTTTATAGACGTGGGCAAAAGAACGACGTGGATATTTACTATCTAATGGGTGAAAATACATACGACGACTATGTATATGATATATTGGTTGCTAAACTTAAAGTAACGGACGATTTTATATCATATACAGAAAAAGTAAAAGACAGTATTTAGTCATGAAAAAAGTTTATTAATAAGATTGACTTGTCTTGTTTTATGTGGTATAATATAAGTGTATCAAAGAAGTATTAAAATAAAAGGCTTAAAGGAGGCTAAAATATGATTATCGTAGTTAAAGAAACAAAAAGAATTGCTGGTAAGCAAAGTTTAGTGCAAGAAGGAACGGACTTTTTCTTAGTAAGTTCGGTATCAAATCCTGTCGTTGATAAAACGTTTATCGTTAAATGCGACGAGAACGGAAAGGTAAAGGACTGGAACGAAGTCTATACGTTATCACCTTCAGATCACGAAAGAACGCTAAACGAGTTAGAAACTGGCGTTTTAAGTGTTAAAGATTTTAATTTCGTTTAGATAAGGGGGAAGAAAATGTCTAGAATTGTTGAGGAGTAAAAGAAATGAAATTAATACCAGACAATATTTATTTAGGCGATGCCTATGAATTGATAAAAAACGTTGAAGATAATTCGGTGGATTTGGTGATTATTGATCCTCCATACGAAATAGTTGCGGGTGGCGGTGGCGGTGCATTCGGCGTTGAAAATAGAAGTTATCATATAGGTGTTAGTAAGACGTTAAATTATGGAATTACTAATGATATACTTATTGAATTAGAACGAGTGATGAAAAAGACAAACATTTATATCTTTTGCAATAAAAACCAATTAAGACAATACTTTAATTTTTATGAAGGTAAAAACATTGATTTGCTTGTGTGGCACAAAGTAAACCCAATACCGACCGTAAACAACAAGTATTTAAGTGATTTAGAATACATATTTTTCGCTCGTGAAAAGAACACCCCAATGTTTAATACATACGAAACAAGCTCAAAACTTTTTCAAAGTGAAACCAACAAAAAAGATAAAAAACTTTATGAACACGATACTATCAAACCTGAGTTCATTGTGCACAATCTTATCGTAAATAGTAGTCAAGAAGGAGATTTAGTCCTTGATTGCTTTTCAGGAAGTGGCACAACATGTGCAGTAAGTAAGAAGTTAGGCAGACGATTTATCGGGATTGAGAAAGATGAAAAATGGCACAGAATTTCTCTTGACCGCCTTGAAGGGATTACTCAAGAAGATAGAAGAATTGAGGAATTAGGTCAAATTTCAATATTTGACTTATAATAAAAAAATAAAGAAAAGGAGATTTAAAAATGGCAAGAATAATTAAAAACGAAACTGGTCTAGTAAGTGTAAGATTAGATGGTGCTTATGTATCAAACGGTAAACATTTAGTCGATCCTTATATAGACGACGAAGAAAACAAGAGATATTTTGGAAACTTTAAGTTTTCTAATATGGCTGAAACAAAAGCACTGCTTAAACAAGCAGTAAGAGAAACAGGATTGAACGACACTGTATTTTACGGTCCATATCCTAAATGGGTTGAGGATCAATATGGAGAATCGCTTGCAGTTCAAAACCGAGTCAAGTTTTACAAATCAATAAAATCAAGCGAACAAATCGAAAATGACAAAGTTCAAGATTATATCTATTCTCTTGAAGTTCATTTAAAGAAATCAAAAGACGGTGGCATCTTCTTGGTTGTTGCTAGAGCAATCGCAACTTCAAGAAACTCAAATGCTTACAATGATGAACTATTCGAAGATTTCCTAGACGGAGATCCAGATGAAGGTATCGAAATTCCTGATGATGACTTACCGTTTTAACTAAAGTTAGACGCTTTGGAGTGTTATCATTCCAAGTGTCGCTTATGTAGAACAGCACACTATCGGTTTTACCCTACCAAAAACCTATTAGTTATAAATACAAACGCACCACCCTTTCGGTAAATTTGTAAGTGTTGTTCTACATAAGCGACACTACGTGTCAATAAAAAAATAAAGGAGGATATACCTATGGCAGACATTGTAAAAGAATTCATTGAATTAAAAGAGAAGATGAAAAAAGACCAAGAAAGGTTGTCAGCACTTGACACAATCATTCTCGCTGAACATCGGGACGACCCAAGAATTAAAATCATTGCTGGAAGGAAGTCATTATCTATTAACGCGGATACGTATGACAACCTAAAAGCGGTCGGTGTTGTGACAACAGTAACCGAAGTAAGGAACAAAAATTTGGAAGAATTTGATGTCGATATTCAAAAAATGATTTTAGAGAATCCAAATAATTACACTGAAAAGGTATCAAAAGAGAGTATTCGCATAGTCAAAGAAAAAGAATAAAAGGAGGAAATAAAAATGACTGAAAAAACATGGAAAGAGAAGTGGATGGCAAATTATCGTGGCGAAGGCGATTGTCAAGAACTTGAAACTTTTCTAAAAGAATTAGATTACGGCTCAAGAAAAGGTGTTACATACCTACCGTGGGCTGTAGTTGATCGCATTTTTAAAATGCAAGGTGGTGTTACTGAAACAATATTTTTCCCTAAAACTATTGAAGTTTCAGATGGAGAAGAAGGAACTAAAACCATTCAAATAAGTAATACCATTGTTGAGGTTGACAGTGTTCATATACGTGATGAAGTCGATAGTAACGACGTAGTCACACCGAAGTATATGAATTCTTATTTCGTTAGAATTAAGGCTGAGTGGGAAGGTCAAGTTCATGTTGAGCGTTATCCGTTATTGAATTCTAATGGTCAAGCGTTGTCATTTTGGACGCAAACCGACTTGAATAAAGCGGTTCAACGTGGTAAAGTTAAAGCAATAGCAATCGTTTCAGGTATCGGTTATAAACTATTCGAAGATGGTGATTTACAATTTGAAGACGAAGGTAAAGACAAAAAAGAAACCAACACTAAAAGTTCCGTTGAAGAATGTGAAGAATTGAAAAAGCCAAAGAAAGTTGAAAAGTTCGAAAAGGCTGAACCAAAAGCGACTAAAGAAACAAAGAAAGAAGAACCAAAACCAAAACCATCGGTTATGGATGATTTAGAAGAACCAACCAAAGAAGAACCTAAAATACTTACTGGTCTAGGTGTAGTCATCCCCGACAAACGTGAAGATATTGAAAACGAAATCAAACGTCAATTTCTAACTGGTGGTCCAGAAAAGGCTACCGCGATTAGAGCATACTTGAAAGAAAATAATGAAAAAGTTATTACTTCACTTCCTGAAGAAAAACTCAAAGAATTGTATTTGATAATTAGGTAAAGCGTTCATTCTTTCGTGTCGTGTTTGCCGAACGACGAAAAATAAATCGGCTATTTATTTATCTAAAATTATAATGAAAGGATGGATGTAAAATGTATAAATTATCACCTAGTAAAGCACATAGATATCTTAATTGCACCAAATCACTAGAATATGATACCGAGTTCGTTGAAACGCCGTGGACTATTCGCGGAAACATTTTACATGAGTTTGGCGCAAGAAAGTTGCTTGAAAAAGATACCGAATTGTTTGAGGTTGTAAATCATTTTAGCGATTATGAAGAATTCCTTATCAATAGTTATGTTCAAGCGGTTATGAGTGAGTATAATTTAATTCAAGCAGATTCTTTACACGTTGAAGAAAAAGAACCAATTGAAATCTATGGCAATCAAATTAATTTAATCATTGATGCTCTTGTATTAGGAAAGAAAATAGCAAGTATCATTGACTTAAAAACTGGAAACAATGATATAAGCCCGAAAGAGAATGAACAATTACTTTTTTATGCTTATAGCGTTTTAATGAAACACCCCCAAGTTGAAATATTCCGCTTATCTATCTTTCAAAAAGGTAAACTTAAAACTGAAGTAGTTACAAGAGAACAAGTGTATGACTTTTTCATTGACAAGTTTGAAATATTCGATGCTATTAGTAGGAACGAACTTACTTATAATCCAAGCGAAAAGGCTTGTAAATACTGTGCATTTAAAGACAAATGTGTAGCAAGAGCAAAATGGATAATTGGTGGCAAAGATGACAAATAAAAAATACAAAATAACCGCTTTTAAAAATCGTTATAAGACTGAAGGAGTTCTTACTGAAAAAACGTTTGAGCAAATATACTTCAGTTTTAAAAACAAAGTTAAAAGAACAAGAGAAAAATACAGCGAATACACAAGCGCTGATAAAATGACTAAACTTAATATCAAAGACGTTGGTGGATTTATTGGTGGCGAAACCGAAGGTAACAAACGGATAAACGGGATTAGGATCACAAGACAGTTGTTGACATTGGACATTGATACAAGAAGTCCAAACGTGTTGGATTACATCAAGAGAAACGTTAACTTCTATTGTATGGTTCATACTACACACAGTCACAATCCTGACGAGAATAGATATCGAATAATTGCACCTTTATCGAGAGAAGTAAATGCGGACGAATATGAGGCTTTAGGAAGAAGAATAGCATATAGTATTGAGAATACACGAAGCGAAAGTTGGAAAGGATTATTTGACGAAACGACATTTCAAGCAAATAGACTAATGTTTTTCCCTTCGGTATCTGCCGATGGTGAGTATATATGTGAATTGTTAAATCTTGATATGCTTGCTGAAGAACAGCCTATCATAGATGTTGATGAAGTCCTATCAGAATATTTAGACAAGAACGATATATATGAATGGTTCAAACCTGAAAAAGTTGATACCGAGCAAATTGGCAAGAACACCTTACAAAACAAAAATCCTTTAAAAGCAAAAGGTATGGTTGGGGCTTTCAATAGAACTTACAGTATATCACAAGCAATTGAAAAGTTTTTACCGCACGTTTATACCAAAGAACGTAACGGTAGATACACTTACACGGGTGGGGACAGTCATGGTGGCGGTATGATACTAAACAATGACACTATATTTTATTCACACCACGGAACCGATCCAGCGAACCTTTATTATAGAAGTGCGTTTGACTTGGTTAGAATTCATTTGTTTGGTAATTATGATAATCAATTCACACCTGAAAAAGAACTAGAAGAAAAGTTTTTAGAAAAGACTGACAGTTTCAAACGAATGATTGAATTTTGCCGAAGTATTCCCGAAGTTGTGGAACACAGCGATTCAAACATTAGTTTACGAAACAAGTTAGAACGACAAGAAGCATATATCGACGAACACTTTACTGATATGGAAGAAGAAAAACCAGCAAAAGAAAAAGAAGAAGTTGAAGATAATTCGTGGCTTGTAAAGTTGGATGGTGTTAAAAGCCAGATGGCTAAACTAGATATTATATTTTCAAAAGATAAGACGGTTGGTAATTTATTTTACTTTGATACCTTCCGTGATAACATTTGTTTTAATAGGAAACCACATTGGCATAGACAATTTAAAGAAGGCATGGCACTTACTGATAAGGATATGGCACATATTAGAGCACACTTGGATAAAGTATATGATATCCGTGGCGAAAGGCAAATAGACGATGCTATAGTTGTTGAAGCAGATAAGATACAAAAAAACAAAGTAATTGATTGGTTTGATAGTTTAGTGTGGGACAAGAAACCCCGTCTTGAAACTTTCTTCAACGAATTCTTTAAAGTTCCACTTAATCCTTTTACTAGAGTTGCGTTCAAACATTGGTTAGTTGGAGCAGTATCAAGAATTTATGAAGCAGGCGCGCCGATGGATTTGCTACTTATTATTAAGGGTAAACAAGGGATTGGGAAGTCACTATTCTTTAAGAGATTAGCAACACCTGATTTTTCAAAGCCTGGCGACCACTTGTATTCAGATACTAAAATTGACTTTAACAAAGCAAAAGACAGTTATGAACAACTTGAAGGAATTTGGATATATGAATGGAAAGAACTTGCTGGTATGAATATGTCAGACCAAGAAAGCATTAAAGCATTTGTTGATAAAACCGAAGACAAGTTTAGACGTTCTTATGGACGTAGAAACGTTGAAATCAAACGTAGGGTTGCTTTTGGTGGCTCGACCAACGATAATGCTCCTTTACGAGATAGAACGGGGAACAGACGATTCTTGGTAATGGACAGTGGGCTTGAGCAAAACGAATGTTACATCAAGGACAAAACAAAATTTTCGCAAGAATATCGTGATCAACTCCTTGCAGAAGCCATAGAATTATATCACTCTGGTTATGATATATTTGAATGGACGGAAGAACAACTATCATGGTGGGAACGTTCAAACGAAAGTAACTTGGCTGAAAATGATTTTATGGGTAGAATTAGCAGTTATTTAGAAATGAAACGACCGAAATCTTGGTATTCAATGTCGGTTGAACAAATGAAATACTACATGCAAAAATATGATTTTGATAAGAATGAAAATGGCGATGTCATGTATGACGACGAAGATTTAGAAACAGCAACTAAAACATGTATTCCCGAGTTATGGCAAATTGCTTTAGGGCAAAGGGATTTAACTATAAACCGTTATCAAAGAGAATTAATTTACCAATCTATAGAACTCCTAGGATGGAAAGTAAATAAGACCAAACAAACAAGGTTCGGGATATTTGGACACCAACGACCTATTACAAAGTCAGTAGGTGAAGAAGATTTACCGTTCTAGCATTGAACCGTTTGATGTTTTCCTAGCGAAAGATAACGGTCAATATAACAAGTCAGGTCGGCATTACTTTGTATGTATCTATTCACAAGAGAAAGATATCAACAACCACTTGTCGAATGACTTGTATGGTCTTATGATAACGTCCAATAACAAATATGCAAAATTCTTTGATAACAACTTTAATGATTATAATGTAGAAATTAGACTTAACGGTAAAGTGTCCTACGCGTTATGCGATAAGATATTAAGAATACCAAACGACCAAAAGGTAACAAAAACGGAACACAAATTGACAAACGGCGAAATATACAACATAAAGAAATATTTAAAAAAGTTTATGGATGAAATAAAACGCCAAACAAATATAAAGGAGTGAAATTATGATATATATAATTAGAAAATCAAAAAGGTCAGCAAAAAGAAACCAAATAAAACTAGACGTAAACGAAGCAAAAGAGTTTCTTTATAACATTGAAGCAAGATCATTTAGAACAAGTGAGTTTATTGTCTATTGTGGTGATTCACCTGAAGAACTCGACGAAATTATCAACTACTTCAACGAAGACTATTTACAAGAAATGACCGACGATGTTGTGATTGTTTATAAGGTTAACGGGGATATCACGAAGTATGATAGATTAAGAAATAAAGGCGCAACCATAAAATCCATTGATAACTTTAGAGAAAAGATTGAAAAAGAAATCCTTGGAAGTAGTGTATCTATTGTCTATAACGCTGATGACTTCGAAATCTTTATTGAACATCCGATCGGCATTGTTAAGATTATTTGTGACTATCGGTTAGTAATCAAGAAAGCGTTGGCTTCATACAATGCTGGTGAGTTTGTAGATATAAGTGTTAATGACGAAATCGTTAAGATTGTCAATAGAATTTTTAGAAAGCAAAGATACTACTACAAACAAAAAAATGGCTAAACGAGAGGATAATCTGGAAAAACGTTTTATCGGGCTTTGTAAACTTAACGGTTTTAGAACTATTAAAGTTAATCCGAAGCAATATGACGGGTTTCCAGACCGCATCGTCTTTAACACGGATATTGGTGAAATTCACTATATTGAACTAAAAAATAACACTTATTATGAACGAACACACAATCAAATCAAGTGGGCTGAAATCATTCAAAATAGCGGTGGTATATACTTCTTACTAGATGGTGATACCGATGTTGAAGCCTATATTGACAAATATTTAAAAAAAGGAGAAAGAATAATGAGAAAAGCAATCAAGTTTAGTTGTGATGAAAAAATAGAAAAAAAAAGAATAATGGTTGAAAATGGTATATACAACGGATTTGGTAAAATAATAGATTTACCTCCAACAACTGATATCGAGCTCTTAAAACAAAATTTTGACACAAAAGAGTTAGGTGATTTATTTATTGACCTTGGCAACGAATTAAAAAAAGAAGTGTTAAATATAACAGATATATCAATAGATTATTCATTCGAAGAAAATCCAGTTAGTATGGGCAAACGATTTATGGTCACTTTATATTATAATACGGTAGATGACGAAGAAAAAGGAGAAACTAAAAAATGAGTAAAAGATATGGAATAGTTTACATGGGAAGCAAAGAAAAAATACTTAATTTAATAAACTACATATTTGAAAGAGAATACAAGAAGAAAACGTTTATTGATTTGTTTGCTGGTGGATTTTCAGTATCGAGTTTCGCATTACAGAGGACAAACTTCAATGTAATATCTAATGACTTAAACAAGTATGTAATTGCACTTTATGAAGAATTATTGTCAGGTGGCGAGAACTTTGAGCAAGTAAAGTATGATTGGATATCACGTGTTCAATTTGAACTTGTTAGGGATTTTCCTGATTCATATCCTGATTGGTATGTAGGTTATGTTCTAAACGTTTGGTCGTTTGGATGCAACCAAAAGGATTACTTATATGCAAAAGACCTTGAAGATAACAAAAAAGCGTTACACCAAGCGATTGTATTTAATGACTTTCGTTTAATCAATGAAAACCCGTTGTTTGAAGGCTTGAACATACCGTCAACCATTACTGACATTGATTTTAAGAAACACCCTTTAAAACGGCTTGCTTTCATGCAAAAGTTTAAGAATTTTATCAAGACAAAAGATAATAAAGAACTAAAACGTTTGGGACAACTTGAAAGTTTATCACAAATGCTTCACCTCAACGCTATAGAAGCGAACAACAAGTTTAAGCACAGATTAGAACTTCATAGCAAGGATTGGAAGGAACTTTACAATCAAATACCTGAAGAAGTTTTAGAAGACGCTTTTATCTATTGTGATCCACCTTACGAAAACACAAAACAATATATGTTTGGCAGTGATTTCGACTATGAAGATTTTTGGGATTGGTTTAGAAACTGTCCTTACTCTGTCTATGTGTCGTCTTATGCAGCACCAGAAGATATCGAACCTATCAACTTTGATCTAAAACAAGTAAACCTTGATAACGGGAATAGAAGTAACGATAGGGTAACGACGAAGAAGAAAGCAGTAGAAAACATTTATTGGAATGGCAAAGGTAACGCTGAACCAACAATGCTTGACTTATTGTTTAATGAATAATAAAAAAGGACTTAATTAGTCCTTTTTCTTTTTTCTTCTTCTAGTTCACGAAGACTATATTCAAGAGATCTTTTTGCTACTTCATCAATACTGTTCATATCGCTTGGTTTTTCGCCTTTTTTCATATCGTAAAGAATAGAAGCCTTCATGTAATTGTAATAATAGTTAATAACACGTTGTAACGCTTTGGCTTTTAAGTGGTCTGGGAGTCTTCTATATGAAGAACTTCTAAACAATTTTACAAGCGCACGTTGTGTTAATCCTTTATACTTATCTGAAACTTCTTGAGAAATACTATATTCTTGATATTTTCCATCTTCGTCCATGGCTCTAAAATAAGTAACATCATAGATTTTAACAGTGTGTTTTTTCATACCAAGTCTTACGATTTCATTTTGAACATTCAAGTTATCGAACCTATCGCTGACATAACCGTTTATTTCTTCTCGGTTACCTTGTCTAATCGCATCATAATAAGCCTCAGAACGTGTTTTGTTATTAAATAACATATCAAGTTTGCGTCCTTCTTTTGAACCGTATTCAGCAATTATACCGCTTCCCAATTGACCTATTTTTCTAGCATTCTTGATAGGGATACCGAACAAATACATGGTTTCTTCAATAATTTCATAAATTTTTCTAGCGTTTCTTTCTTTATCTTGTTCTGTTGGATTGTAGAATACTATTGAACTAAAGTCTTTTGTGATATTCAAAAATTCAGATAGTAATGGAATTCTAGGATCGAAGCCATCCTTGGTTATCGTTCCTTTTTCTTTATCAAAATTCCAACGCCACATTTGAGTAAATTGATTGATATAAGGAATAGAACCTATCAAATTGTCCCATATGAACTCGTTGATAATAAAGTCTGCTAATTCATCTTCGTCTTTCAAGTCATCGTCGTATCCCATTAGTTTGCCCCACCATTCATTAACTAACGCACTAAATAATCCAGATAACAAGAATGCTAACACGTCGCGGCTTAACATCTTGAATTGGCTTTTATGACCATTCTTTAAAATAATAATATCACGAACTATAGCACCGTAATGGAGTAAGTTTTCTGATTGGAATCTGCTAGCCATTTGTTCAAGAATGTTTTTAGAATTTGAAAATCTAGAACGGAACGCTGGGCTGGTATTCGCCACACTAAATAATAACACATCATTAGTCAGCCATTCATTTGCTTGTTCTAAAACGTCGTCTTCATGTAATTGTGGATTTTGTTTTCTTATTTCTTCAGCCTTGGCTCTAAATGCACCAACTAATACACGAGCATCGGCACGTCCCACATGTGCAGTCAACGCGTTACTAACTTTATCAATACCTTTAAAAACCTTGTTTAACAATTTGCTTTTATGACCGAAAATATCTGTAGAAGCATAGTCTGATAAGTTTGGAAGGAATTTACTCTGCGAGCGATTAAAGAAATTATCATTATGTTGCATAAGGTATTTGAAATACTTATTGTTAAGTCTTGTGCTTAACGAAGTGTGCTTCATAACACGAAGCAAGTTTACATTACTTGTTAATGATATCTTTATCATAGAAAAAAACTGTTTGATATACATCGGGACCGCTAGACCAATAATAGCACGCGATGTTGCCATCAGTGCCTTTCTAATACGTTTAACAAATGTTGATTCGGTGATATCGCTATATTGTGCTATTCCCATAAGCATGGCATTGAGATTTTCTTCAACACCGTTATCTACACCAAAGATAGTATCTTCTCCGTTTAATAAACTTTGGAATGAAGTTCCGCCAGACTTATTGACAAGCAAGTTTTGGAAGTCGGTATTAAGTCTTTCGAAACTATAGTTTGCAACTGTTCTTGTATGGCTTTCCATAACGGAGAATATATTTTCCATCATTAAGTCTTCAGAAGCACCCAATGTTGTTTGTAGAATAAACCCTTTATCAGAACCCAAGTTGCTTCTATTGATACGTTTAAGTTCGAACTCGCGCGTTTTATCTGCGTTTCTTGTTGAGTATGGAATATATGTTTGTTGCCTTGGAAGGTCAACACCGTATTTCGCTTTATAAGTTTGATTTGTAAATTCATAATTTAGATCAAAAACAGTTCTTGCGAAGTCGATATTTTGCAAGTCTTCTTCAGTTAATAGCGAGTATAAATAATCAGCAAGTGCTTGTTTGTCTTCTGCAAAAATAGTATAACCTACAATGTGCTTTTTAGCATATTTATATCCTTTTTGTTCCATCAATTGATTATCAATAATATCTATTTGATTACCGAACGCGAAGTGATTTGTAGGTTGAATGATTATATCACCATTATCAGCCATAGTTTGCATTTCAATTTCACGAACAAGTGATTGATAAAGCGAAGCGAGAACACCACGTGTGAACTGTTGTGTTTTACCTTTTTCCTTGTTTTCTTCTGCAACACGAATCAATTCTTGCTTGATCAATGCTTGCTCGTCCATTAAACGAATTTGTTCTTTCAAGATATCTATATCTTTTTTGAGTTGTTTTTCTTTTTTTGTTATTTCATTTTTCTTTGATTGAATTGCGCGTTGTCTAGCATTTGCATCGTTCCAAGCCTTTTGTCCTTTAGAAGAGCCTTTTTTGATTTTCTTTTCCGCGGCAATTTCCTTATTCAATCCTTTTCTTTCGAAAGATAGTTCTTTTTTTTCAGCCTTTAATATTTTAATCTTATCACGAATATCGTTGATTTGCGCTTCTGCTTTTCTTTTGATTGTGTTAAGTCTGTTCTTGCTCATTCTAACAAAATAATCTGTGTCGATATCAACAAGTTCGAGCGATTTTTCCCTGTTTTTCGGGTGTGCTTTTTCCCACGCAATAGAGTTTCTTTGGAATGTAGCGAGAACTTTTTCTCTTAAAAACGCTGCTTTTTTATACTCACGAAAGAAGTCTTCAAAGAATTCCATTTTACCTTTTGTGATTTCTATATAGGTAGTTAAAATATCTTGTGGTGGCATACCACGCACAGCAAGACCATCCATACCTTTTGTTTTTAATTGTTCAGTGATTTCTTGTATTTGCTCTGTGTTTTTCTTTGCGTAAGAATTAAGTGATTCACCTTTACTAAATACCGTTTCAAAAACCGTTTGGAATTCGTTAAGAATACTAGCCATGTTCCTAGCAACTTTATTTTCGTTGAATTCTTTAACAATTTCGTCAATTTCTAAATGTTTATATCTATCAATCATAGGATATTGTTTTTGAACAAACTGTTTATCATTGAATAGAAATGCGAACTGTTCATATATTTCGTTTAAAACTTCGTTGATTAAATGGTCTTTAACTTTTTGAACTTCAGCTGCGAGTTCATTTGAAAGGTCAACCGCTGTCTTATTTCGTTTAGCAATTGCTCTTGATGTTTCTAAATAAGCATATTTATTTTCTTGATATTCACTATCTTTAGCAAACTCATTACCGACCACCTGTGAACCGTGAATAAGTGTTTTTATCTCTTCTAATAAAGGGGCAAGTTGTTGCTGCATAACATCAAAATCATTGGCATTATCTTTGATAACTTTATATATTCTATCGAAAATACCTTCGTGGAATATACCATTTTTATCTTGGAAACCACCATACAATCTTAAATATTCTTCATTTGGACTTGCTTCAGAACTTCTCTTCATAGATCGGTAACTTGCGTCTGCATTTTTAAGCGCACGTTCGATTGCGAATAGGATATTTTTAACATTTGCGTTACGTAATGTTTGTTGCATTTGCTTAATCTTACCAAAAATCCCCGAATTGATCGCTGCTGAATCACCAATAGCATTTAACTTGTCTTTGAAGTTATCTATTGCCGTTGAGAATTCTCTGATATCTGATACATAACCATCAATAACGATTTGGTCAATCATTCTATTTATGGCATATTCTAATTGGTCTAGAGTGTCTGCAACGTCTTGTCTAGAAGGAAGATCAAACATAAGAATAGTTTCATCTGATATATTGTCGTAAGCGTCTGATAAAAGGTCAATTTCTTCAAGTATCTGAACGAATGTGCTTTCATCTAGTTGATAAGTTTTCTTGCCCTTATAAGTATTATTGAACACACGGACAAGCACGTCAGACTTTTTAATTCTCTTGAAAATTTTTGTTATAGTATCAATCTTTAAGACAGACTCTGGATTTGTAATAAGTGATTCTACATTATTTTTAAATGTCTTGAATTCGTTTTCAAGTTGTGTAAATGCTTCAACAGCACTTTTAACTTTTGAACCCATAGTTGAAGCGATATAGATAATGTTATCTACTGCCTGTGAAGCGTCGCCGCGTTTTTTGTTGGCTTTTTCTTCGAAGTATGCAGTTAGTAAAGCGCCTTTTGTTGTAAACTTACCACCCGTAAATGTTTTAATAAAATTATTAAGCTCTTGTAAAGTGTATTTCTTTGACGAAGGAAACATCTTCGCTATTTCGTTCATATAGGTGTTAAAAAGTTTTTCATATTTATTTAACGCGTGTTTTAAGTATGTTTTAATGTTTTGGTCCATTTGCGAGTCATTCATTAGTTTGTCATACATTTCGAACATTTTAACAATATTCCCAGACTTACCTTGTAACACTTTTTGATATACTGAATAACTTGAGAATAAAACACCAGTGATTTGCGCTGTTGTTTCATTAATACTACGTTGTTGTTCATCTGAAAGTGTGTTGTTGCTATTCTTTAAAAGGTTATATAACTCTAGTTCTGTTTTAATCTTAATATATCCATCTTTCACACGATAAGCACTATTAAAATAATTCAAGTATCCGCCGCTATAGGAATAGTGTTTTTGGAATTCATTCCATACTTGAGTTGGCTTAACGCCAATAAGTTTATTTTTTGCATCATAAATAGGTTCAAACATGACATCTGCAAATGTATAGGCATAACTAAACGCGTCCATTCTCGCATACTTAAACGCTTCATGGACAGGCTCGTGGATCATAATTTCGGCTAGTCTTTCACTGTTTAGTAAGTTTATATTACCACTACTATCAACTTCACTGCCTAAAGTTCTTGTGTTAATGAAGACGACGTTTGCTTTTGAAGTTGGAATAGAGAAACCGCCCATACGGTCATTCGCATTATATAAGACATAATTTAAACGAGTTGAAGAAAGGAATACGTGTAACATTTTTTCGGCTTTAGTCATTTCTTTAATCTTTAATGGCTCAACCGCCTGAACGTCTTTGCTATATCTACTAACGTCTATGTTTTCGTTCCCTATTTCATTATATGCGTTGACAGCATACTCTGTTGAACGATACTTTTTGCCTTTAAACATAACTGTGTTTTGCCTTTTAGATTGAGCAGTAACTTTATCATTTTTTAAAACGTATTCACCTTTTTTGTTAACGGTAAAAAATTCAGCCAAAATTTCATCACTGAATATCCGTTTGATTTGTTGTCTATCTTCATCAGTTAAATTTGGTTCTATTTTTTTACTTTTTCTAACTATTTCATTGGTTGCAGGTGAACCTTCGTATGACATATTAAGGCTTTCAGGTGAGTTATCAAAAAGTTCAAGCGTTTCTTCAAGCGAAATATCTTGACCTTGGTGTCTAAATCCTGCCTTATAGAATGCTCTTAAAGATGCCTTATTTGATACTTGAGCTGAAATATTTTCCCCGTATTTATCTATAACTGCTTCTATTAAAGTTGTGCCTACACCTTTTCTTCTTTGGCTTTCAGCAACATTGAAATCTACAATGCTGTTTCTATTGTTTGTAATCTTGCTTGCTTCCCATACTTGTATATAAGAGTTCTCGCCAATAGTAAAGGTTCTTTCATTGACTTTATCGTCGCCAACAGTTCTTTCTTCAACCGTTTCTGTGATACTTGCATCAGCAATGACATAAACTTGGTCTGCAGAAAATGCGATAGTTGCTTTTACCATTGCTTTTGGATTATCGGGATTATCAATAACTTGTTCTTCACGACCTTCATAATAATACATGCCGTCATATCCATTTTTAATAAGCGCTTCTTTTTCACGGACAGCATCATCAAAAAGACCATAATCGAAATCATTTGTCATCATATCCCAAACTTCATAAGCAATATCATCACTATACTCTCTGTCTTCATCATCAAGTAATTCCTGAGCATATTCTTTAAAACCTTCATAATCATCTATTGCTTTCATATATTCGATAACAATATTGTTTTTTTCTTGTTCAGTTAAATCGTCATTTACCCAAAGACTAGCAGGATGTGTAATAGGATTTTTAATATCCAAGTAAACTTGATAAAGCGTGCCGATATTCCCTTCTTCTCTAATATCTCTAAAACGTTCAGCAAATGCTCTTTTTTCCGTAAAGAAATGACCGAACACAGTATTGCCTGCTTCAGTGTTTGTTCCTATGAACGCATCGTCAAATTCGTCGAAACCTTCAGGCGTTCCATGATATAAAACAAGTAATTCACCATTCTCATCACGGATAACGCTGTCTTTTAAGAAGTTAGGATCAATCTTTTTACTTTTTTTAATGATATTAAAGCCTTCAGGTGTTTTTTCTGCCCTTGTCGCGTCAGGATTTACCACATTGTTGAATTTTTCTTCAAACGTCGTGTAGGCTTGTTTTATGGCATCAGTGGCAGTATTGTCATCTATTGCTTCTTGATATAATTCTCTCACTTTTAAAACCGCTTCAGCCATAGAATTTATATCATTTTTTAATTCTTTTGAAATCTCTTCAAAATTCATTGGTCCGTTATCTTTGAAGAAAACATTAGTTCTATAATATATATCTAAAAAATCAACGATTGACTTAACCAATTCATCTCTTTTTTTCTTTGTAATTTTTTTGTTTTTTTCTATTTCTTTCATTACCTTTTCAAAAAGTTCTGCTTTGGCTCTATTTTTCATGATATAACCAATAGTTTTCTTTTCTTCTACAACTCTAGATACACCACGTTCAAAATGTTTTTTAATTCTTTTGATTTGTCTAGTAACTTTTGGATCACCTTCAGCAAACTTATCAAGTTCTTCATATTTTGGAAAACTATTAAATAACTTTTTGAAAAGACTAGGATTGTTTTTAGATAACATACGAGATATTTCGTTATCTGTAACTATGTTTTGAATAAAGTAAGCGACGGTATCTTCTTTTGCTAATTTCATAGTTTCAACAGGGTTTCCATTTTTGTTGAAATATTCTTGTGCAGAAGTTGCTATGTTTGATTCGATACCATTTTCTCTAAAAACATTTTTTATTGTTTCGTTCTTATATTCGAAATGCAAATTACCATCAACAATTGTTATACGAATTAACTTATCTACTTCTTGTTCTATTGCTTTATATGCTTTTGAGTTTGTATCAGATATAGCATGAACGACTTCGTGCTTGATAATAGTTTCTTCTACGTTATGCTCGTCAAGGGCGTTTTCATTGATATACATTATACCATTCCCACCATCTTTTAGTGGTGAATACCCACCAGTATCGTTGTTATCCATACTGATAATAGCAAACGGAGCATTCCTTTTTTTAATAATTTCATAAGCACGCTTACCTAGTTCAGTAAGTTCACTCACTTTTGTAGGATAATATATTTTACCGTCATTATCTCTATAAGTGATATCTGTTCCACGCACGTTTTCGTTGATAGCATAGTCTTCATCTTTAATAACTTCATAAATGGTGTCCCCGTCTGCGTCTTTTTTACCAGTATCAATCTTATTATCAAAGATTTCTGCAGTTATTTCTTTGACTGCAAAACCACTATCTGTTTCTTCGATAAAATTACCTAAACTGTTATTTTCAATAAATGCACGCTTTTGTTCTAAATTCATAAAAGTAAGTCTTGATACGCCTTTGTCGTTTTCTACTATACCAAAAGCATTGCCATTTAAACCTTCGACAATTTTACCAAGTTTTTTATTCATTTTTTTAAGCGCTTCATCTTGACCAATAACTGAAGCCTCTTGTTTATATGTATTATAGAATTGTTGTGCTTTGGTATTGACAGTCATATTATAAACCGCGTTTCTCGCCCCACCAAGCGCTAAACTTGAAGTTGCACCACCTAAAAATGAGTATATGGCTTTAGAATAAAATTCACTATTGTCAATTTCCATATCACCACCGTTATATACACCAAAACCAGTTCCACCAAATTCTGAACCGAGTTCTTCAATACCTTCATTCAAACCGCCTAGTAATACACCTGTGATGCCTTTTTCTTGTAAACGCTTAAAGATACCAACAGGATCTTCTCCAGGCTTAAATCCACCAAATTGTTCGAGAAGCGTTTCCATCATAGCTTGACCTGTAGCATACGTAAAAGCGTCATTTAATCCTGCACCGTTATTGATTGCTTCTTGATACGATTTACCAAAGGTTGAAGCAAAGAAATAAGTAGTCCCAATTCCTTTGACTGCTGCAGGCGTTGCTGCTGGTCCTAATGCTGCTTTAGCAAGAGCTCCAATTCCCCACATAGCAAGGATATTACCAATAGATTGAGAAGTGCTTGAAACTGCTTGATACCATTCTTTGTCGCCATAAAGTTCCATGGCTTTGTTTTTGCCTTTACCAAAAACCAATCCAGCTATAGGATCGGTTATGTTTTCTTCAATCCAGTTTTGAACTTTGACTGATTCTTTTAAATAATTTTCAACGCCGTCATAATATCTATCATCAACCATTTGTTGATTTTTTTCTGGATCAGTAAGAGAAATTAGTTCTTTCATGGGAGTAAAACTTCTATTATATGCATAATCACTAAAACCTGTATTTCCAGTTAATATGCCTACTCTTGCTCCATCAGCGGTTTCTGTCCACTGTTCAATAACGCCATCTTCACCAAAAGCCCATTTAGGATCAAAGAAATTTGCAACGTTTCTTGTATCACTTGCTAATTTATCCCATCCTAAACTTTCAAAACGGTCGGCTACCCAATTCCCCCCTGTTTGCCCAAAAAGTCTACCAAGGTTTGCTATAGTAGATATACCAAAAGTGCCTAACCCTTCTACAAGAGATATACCAAGGTTTCCAAAAGCGTATTTTAAGTCAGTATCCCAAGATGTATTGTCTTCTTCATCGAATATATGAGCAAGGTCATTACCAAAGGTTGCGATAATAACATTGATTGCTTGTGCAGTGCCAACAATACCGTCAAGCGCACCTTTAAACCCGTCATAAGCTATAGAAGGTATGATACTTAATCTATCCCAAAAATCTGGTTCTTTCTTTTCTTTTGTCGTTAGAATATCTATATTTTTATAGAACTCGCTTATTTCTTGTCTAATCATGTTTCGTGCTTTTTGTTCTGCTTGTTCTATTCTACGCTTTTGTTCTTCTGTTATTTGGAAAGCCATAACAACACCTCTTATTCTTCTTTCATCTTATAAATTCTTCCATCTGTCTTTCTTATATAGAAATTATTATTATAATAAACTACTGCATCGAAATTTTCTGGAACCAATCTATGAAAACGACCATCTTCATAAATATAACCAAACTCTTGTGTTTCACCAGTTTCAGCGTTTTGTGCAGAAAACAATACTCCTTTTCCATTTTCTGGATTTGCGCCGCCATTTTCATTTCTGAATGCTTCCATCAAGTCTTCATGACTAGCATACCAGCCAGAAACTTCTTTTTCTGCTTCTGAATCATCTACTGCAGCGAAAGCGTTTTTGCCAACCTTCTTGCTGACAACACCATGAACTTTACTAAATAATTTATCTAATTCACTATCATAGTATGCATCCGATTGAACATATTTTTTTCCTTTATATGTAAAAGTGTCATCTTCGTCCCAATGTTTCCAATCGAATATACCAGTGCCATCATAACGGTTATCAATTTCAAAGTCGTCACCAGTTGTTATTTTTCTTCCGTGATCCAACCGTTTACCTGTTCCTTCTGTATTCCTCCATTTCATCATATCTGTAGGATCAATGAAATTTTCTTGAACCAGTCTGTAAAAACGACCATTTTGAAAAACATAACTAAATGTTTGTGTTTCTTCAGTGTTTTCGTTGTATGCAGAAAATTCTACTTCATCGCCAGTTTTTGGATTTTTACCATCATTTTCATCTCTGAATGTTTTCATTAAGTCTTCATGACTAGCATACCAACCAGAAACTTCACCGTCTTTTTCTGAATCATCTAATACTGCGAATGTTCTGACACCTTTTGAGTCTTGATACATATATGAACTTTTACTAACATTTTCACCGCCAGTATTGACATGAAAATTATAATCATCACCAATATAGTTTTCGCTAGTTTCTAGACCAATAGTTGGATCAATTTTTGCTGCTTCATATCTTTCGACCAAAGGAGCAAGATATTCTCTTAATTCTTTAGCATGCTCTGTTGATAAGCCCTTATCTACATAACTTTGAACATATTCGTCAATTGTCATTGTTTCAGGATCAAAGTATTTAATTCCGTTTTCATCACCAAAGGCTTCTTGATAAAGATCTGCGTATATACTTGCATAATGTTGTTGATATAATTCTGGACCGATAATATCGCGGACTGATTCAAGATAGTCAAGACCTTCGACACCTTCACCATAATTTTTAGTGATTAAGTTCTTTATGATATCTATTCTTCGGTTTTGCTTGTCAATTTGATTTGATATACCTTGTAACATTGACTTGTCGGCAGCAATTAATTTACCAAAACTGTTGATATATTCTTCGGCGTTTTCGAAACCTTCATAATTTTCATTTTGAAGATTTGTTTGAATTCTATCAATCATAGTTGAATACAATGTGCCATAAGCCAATTGATAATCATCTTTTGATAGTTCCCCACTTTCTTTCATAGCAGCAAGGTATTCCCATTCGTCTGCATAAAGTTTAGTGTCATAATTACCAGTCACAGCGTTGAACATAATTTCTTGTGAACGTTCTTCAAAATCAGCAAGTTCCATATTATATTGTTCTTTCATTTTTTCGTTAAATAATGCGGTTTTTTCTCTTCTATATTCTTGTGTTAAGTTCAGTTCTAACGCGTCATAATTCGCCATGATATCTGCTTTATTCTTTTGATAGTTTCCATAAATATCAAGAAGGTTTCCGCTTACGTCGCCGATACCAAGATTTGAAGCATATTCACCAAGATACTTTTTACTCATCTCGCGAATATAATAAGCGTCTTCAAGGCTTTGTTGTTCTGAAGCGTTTAAAATGGCAATGTTTTCTTGATAGTCTTTAAACACATTTTGTAAACCACTATCATAAAGATAGTTATTTAATTCTGATATGCCATAAGGCGAACGAACAGCCTTTTTAAAGTCAAATCCACCAGTTCCACCAGTATTGCCAGTTCCACTGCTTCCACCAGTATTGCCAGTTCCACCAGTATTTAAACCATGCACCATCCCAGGGAATATCCCAGTTTCTGCTGTTCCACCACCGCTTTTGCTAACACTTCCTGCAGAACCGCTTTTGCTAACGCGTTCAACAACTGAACTAAAATCATCAGATGATAAATTAGTTAATTTCTTTATCGTTTTCATTTGGTTCACCTTCTTCCAATATTTCTGGTTTATCTTTTTCTAACGGAGTAGGGGTTATTACTTCCTCAATCGGAGTTATTACTTTCTCTATATATTTTTCTTTCACGTCGTAAAATTCAATGAGATAGTCTGCTTTTGTGATAAAACGATTTCTTAAAACGTTATAAGCATAATCACTTCCTGCAATTGTTGCAGTCACAGCACCCATAGCAACCGTAAATCCATACGTTGCACCCAGTGTCCAATTACCAAGAACAACGCCGAACGCTACCACAACACCACTTAATGCAATAGAAATAACCTTTTGGAATGAACTTGTAATCAAGAATTTTCTTTGATTTTCATCTTCACCTGCTGGCAACATACGAATGGTCCTGCCACCTCTGGTTTTCTCTTGTAATAAATCTGTTGAATGTAATCGTTTAATTTTAATCTTTTTAATCTTTTTTAATATCTTTTTTTGCCATTCTTCAAGTTTGTCTTTTTCAACTTTGCCAGCAACATAGTCTTCATACAATAATCCTGCTTCTTCAACAATATCACGAACAGCAATATCCATTCTTTCTTTATTCTTATCTATACAAAACAATGGGATTAAATGAAAGAAACCACGAACGTTTGCTTTTGCGTTTTTATAGTATGTAAGGGAGTTTGTAAACTTGGCGGTATTCTTGCTTGAGTTTACCGCTGAACTGTAATTGATATAGGATACAAAAACTGCTATGACTGCAACAATTGCGGTTAAGACATAATACTTGTAATCACTAAAAACGTATTGTATTCCACCTTCGAATGCAAAATACCAATCGGTAACTTCACCAGTTTCAAAATCGTATTCTTCAATATAATAATATTCTCTCCCGTCATATTCAACAATTGTTGACTTAACTGCAGGAAATACATTTTCGTCTGTTATGCCTTCTCTTTCTCGCCACACATTTAGTATCTTACCGCTTTTATAATTACCAGCCTTTATTTCGCTTGTGCCTTCTAAAGATGAAATAAAGAAGATTAAAATAATAGCAACAATAGTTATAATAACGCCTAGTGAAGCAATAACCCAAGAACGTCCAGCTTGATACGCTTGATAAAATCTGCTTTCTTGACGAACGACTTTTTCTTCTTCATTCATACTTATACACTCCCATCGTCATTTGCACGGGCTTCTTTACGTGCCTTTAATCTAATTTCTTCTTTCCGTTTTTCCATTTCATATTCTTTTTCATCCCCTGCTCTTATTTTATCACGTTTTGCTAAATTATTAAAGATAGTTTCGTCAATAAGTGAACCAGTAAATGCACCAATTAAAGAAAATAACGTGACTTCGATAGTGCTATAGATAAGATATGCGAAAAGAATAGCAATCAAAAGGCTCAGACTCATCTTATCACTGAAGAATTCTTTGTTCTTTTTAATCATAACAAAAAGGAAAACAATCATACCGATCATGAACGGAAGAGCAATAGAAAGGTTTAATTTGATGTTTTGTTGATTGACAACCACGAAATTCGTTAAATCGTTTTTAAAGTTGTTCCAATCAATGATACTTTGATATGCCAAAAAACCACCAGTGGTAGTCAATCCGATGGTGGCTAATCCAGCAGCACGTAAGATTTTACTTCGTTTGCGATAAAATTTTTCACTGCGAACTTTAGGTTCTTTTTTCATATCCGATACTCTCCATTACTCCGTCTATTTCTTCTTGCGTGTAGTTGACTAACGCTTCTTTTAATACGGTTTCAAGTAGAGATAGACTATCAATCATTTGAACACTATAATTTTTTAATTCTTCTTGTGTTAAAGTCAATGAGTTTGTAATAGTTGAAGCCAAACCTTTTTTAACAAGTTCGGGATTTTTAGCAACAAGTTGAATGACAAGATCAAACATTGCTCTATTTTCCTTGACCAATAAGTTCGCTTGAGCTTTAACGGTTTGTAATGTTTCACGGTAATATTTAAGTTCTTCTTGCATTGAACCCATAACATCTGTTACTTCTTCACGAAGTTGTGTAGTTGCTTCTTCAACCAAACCATTCATTGTCTTTCTTGATTCAGCCAACATGTCTTGCACCATAAGTTTTGTTTCTTTAAAATCTGTAACTAAATTTTCTTTAACGACACTTAATTGATTTGGAAATTCTGCCGTCTGCTTTTTCAAATTGTTTAAACTATACATAACCATAGATATGACTGCAACAAGTTGAGGAACAGAAGCGATCAGATTTTCTATCAAAGTTGTCAAAAACGTATTATAATCCATAATTTTACCTACTTTCTTTTTTTATATTGATTTAATGCTAAATCTTTGTATCTCCATCTTCTTTTTCTTTCGTTAATATCTTTCTTGAATGCTTCTTTGAACTGGCTTTTAATATTGATCCAACCAACTCTTTTATCACGAAAGACATATCTTTGAATAATCATTGCTAGTGCGATATTGATTGGTATAAGCGGTGTTAACGGTGCTAACCAAAATGCGTAAATAGTTGCTCCTAACCCTATTAAATAACCGTTTTGGAATACTAAACCTAATAATGATACTCCACTACCACTAATCACAAACCAAACCAGAATTAAGGCTATAACACCCCTTATTGAACCCATTTGTTTGACAACTCGCCATATGCCTTTCCAAAATCGTTTCCAAAAACTAATCATTGTCTTGTATCTCGGGGTCTGGAATTTGTTCATAGAATACTTCTTTGTCTATTCGTTTAAACCCTAAACTGTAATCATAACCTAAAACTATTTGCTTTCCAAATAACATACCATCATGTAATCTACGATATACTTTTCCTTCTTCTGCTGTTATAGTCTTGATTTCAAATGGAGGCGGACTATATGCACCTAAAGCGTCGTTAACTTGTTTTAGAGTTTCTTCTAATTGTTTTTTCATTAATTCCAAATCTGTCATAGTTAAATCACCTCTTCCATAGCTGAAGCGTAAGTACTCCAATTTGTTGCTGTTGAATAAACACTATAAGTATTTTCTGGAATGTAGAACGTTCTACCTGATGCATTGTTTGAGAATGCGTTAGTACTTGATAATGTTGGTGGTGTTGTTCGTAGTAAAATAACTGATATTAATGATGAACAATTTAAGAATGCACTAACACCTATGCTAGTAACACTTTCTGGAATGGTGATTGATGTCAATGATGAACGTTCGAATGCATTAGCACCTATGCTAGTAACTCCTTCTGGAATGGTGATTGATGTCAATGATGAACACTGATAGAATGCATAACTACTAATACTAGTAACACCTTCTGGAATGGCGATTGATGTTAATGATAAACACTGATAGAATGCATAACTACTAATACTAGTAACTCCTTCTGGAATAGTGATTGATGTTAATGATGAGCATTTATAGAATGCACGTTCATTTATGCTAGTAACACTTGATGGAATAGTGATTGATGTTAATGATGAACACTGATAGAATGCACGTTCATTTATTCTGGTGACACCTTCTGGAATAGTGATTGATGTTAATGATGAACAACTATTGAATGCACTTTCATTTATTCTGGTGACACCTTCTGGAATAGCGACTGTTGTCAATGATGAACAACCACCGAATGTTGAACTTTCTATGCTAGTAACTCCTT
>Ga0209510_1001529_pt1 | contig 25869 bp, 22 predicted proteins | sample BiotimSIPDNA_FD_185749 | JGI IMG/M metagenome (GOLD analysis project Ga0209510, IMG submission 185749) | Anaerobic biogas reactor microbial communites from Washington, USA - Biogas_R1 time_0 SIP DNA (SPAdes) (version 2) | ecosystem: Engineered > Bioreactor > Anaerobic > Unclassified | place...
TTCCAGCCGTCCTACGTGGGTCCGGATCGTCTCGTCGTCGCTGGCGAACAGGATGTACTCATTCTTGACCTCGTCGCCCTGTCGAACACTGCCGGCCGACACGTAATGAATGGTATCGGCCCGGGGATCCAGAGCGAACCGGTGGGCCGCCTCCTTGCGCAGCGTCTTCTCAACGTCATCCATCTCCGTCTCCGCCAGACGCAGCGACGTGATCCGCAGCCCGCTTGCCGGCAGGGCCGAGACCACATCGCGTCCTTTGAATGCACCGGCCGTCATCAGACGCCGGATGGCCGGCGCCACCTGCTGCCGCCAGGAGTCCTCATCGCGTGCATCGCTCAGGTCGACGGCAGCTTTCTCGGCCGCGAGCAGCCGCACTCCGTCGTCACAGATGGCCAGTTGGACCATCTTGATCGCACGGTGTCCGATGTCCAGCCCGATGGGCAGAACCTTCTGTCGTCTTGTCATCCAATGGCCGATCTGCATGTCAAATCACTCAATCCGAGACGGAGATGAATCCCGTCACCGCCTCGACTGTTACTGTTCGGCTGATGTCCCCGGCCTGCAAAACCACGTTGCCGCCGTTATCCGGGCTGCCGAGCGAGTTGAACGTCACGGTATCGTCGCTGAACGTTGTGTTGAGAAGATCCACGCGATCCAGTCTCCCGTCGGCGGCGAAATCGACGATATACCCGTTCTCCTTCTGGGTGATCGGGTGTTTGATCACCGTGCCGGTCGTCAGGTTCTTGATCGAATAACGTTCGTTCCCCGGCTCAAATACGACGGAGTGCGGCTGGCCCGTCGTAATGGCCATACTCTTGGCGTATTCGAGGTCGGCCGCCACGATCCCCCCCGCCGCGCGAATCTGCATGCTCGCCGCCGAGGAGATCAAGGGCACCGCAATCGCCGCCGTGATCCCGATGATCACGATTACGATCAACAACTCGATTAGTGTGAATCCGCCGTCGAATTGCGTCGCCCGTCCAACAGATTGTGTCTTCATATTCCTATTCATCTTTCACCCTACCTCCGTTGTCTCTTCGGTCGGTCAGGGACTCGGCTTAACTTCCGGTCCCGGCCGAAATGCGACAATCGGTTACGTCGGCACAAACAAGCGGCATCACACAGACCCCGTCGGCTTCGCCTGCGACGCCATAGGACGCACGACCGTCACACCCGTCACACCCCACGCCCAACGTCCCGAAAAACACACTGGCAGCGACCGCTTGCGACCGCGACGCGGCGCCGTCCGCAGACCGATCCTCGAAAGACCACCCCATTCCACAGGCCCGTGCACGATTCGTTTTTTTCGTGCGGGGGGCTCGGGGACCGATAACCAGTCGGGCACTTCGGGACGAACTCATCAGATTTCCTCTCATGGTTGCGGACGACGAACGCTGCGAAAGAACGCCCCCGCCGCCGGACTCCAATGCTGCGCCCCCGCTCCATCGCCAATCACAATCGCCGCTCGAAGCGGATCGGCCTCAATCGTCATATCAGGATGGTCGTCACCGGTCTCATCGAATCGCCAATGACCGAGCAGACCAGCGGGATTCGTCCCCTGCCCGGCTGCCAGCGACGCAACCTCTGCCTCGCTGATGGCGCGACTGTAGATTCGGATATCGTCGAGCAGCCCTGTGTATCGATACTCCGTGGTCCGATTTGCTCCAATGTTCAGATGACTCAGTCCCCACCCCGGAAACCACGAGACCGAACTCTCGGTCTTGTGCAGAACTCCGTCGAGATAGGACTTCATGGTAGATCCTTCGCGGACCACAGCGACGTGATGCCATCCACCGGTAACATCGGCCACCTGGATGCCGGTCGCCCAGGGCGAGCTCCACCACCATCCGTCTGCAGGTCGGGCGACAATCTCTCTCGGGGAGCCGTTGTTGAACTGCAGTCCCCAGTGATACATGGATCCATTGGGATTGCATTTCGAGAGAATACCAGCCCAGGTTACCTGGCTTCCACCGGCGTTCATCCACACAGCCAACGTGCAATCGCCGGACAACTGGAGCGCTGTGACGCTCCTGGACGTTTGCACGTAGTCATCGGTGCCGTCGAACTGCAGCGCCCCGCCGATCTGCCCGCCGGAGGGCTGCCAGGCGGCGTTGCCATGAACGGAACCATAGTTCCCGTTGCCCGACACGTCGGCAGAAGTGATCTCAGCGATGTCCCCCTTCACGAACAAGCCGCCGCGGACGTTGGCGTCAGTGACGCCGGCGCCGAGAAGGACCCGGCCGTCGACCACAGCCAGACCCTCGATCTGCACGGTGGCGAGGTCTCCCACGATCAGATCGCCCGTGACGTAGAGGGCCGGCAGATTGTCCGGCGCCGCGAGCGTCACGTTGTCTCCGAGAATCCGCAGATTGCCCTGGACGATCAACATGTTGTGGATGGTGACATGATCGCCGAGAATCAGATCGCCGCTACAGTAGAGCACATGCGGCGGGTCATAAGGGCCGTAGGTCTGGCCCGACAGAAGGCCGGCCGGCACGGTGTTCGTCGTATAGCAGGACGTGAACGCTTCCACGGTGACGGCAGGCCAGTTCAGGGAGAGCGCTTGTGTGTCGAGCCGGCCGGTTTTGCTGCCGGTCCCGCCCAGAGCGGCGGCGAACACGTCGCCGTGTATCATGCCGTGATTGGTCAGAGTGCCGTTGCAGTAGACATCACCATAGACGGTCAAGTCGGGGGTGAGTGTCGTGGCTTGCCCGGTCCAGAGGACGACGGCCGGGTCGAGGCGAAGCGTGGCTTCGAGGCGGCTCTCGCCCGTCCGCCGGCCGTTCCGCTCACGATAGGCCGTGCTGCTGATTTCATACGTGCAGAAATCGCTCGGATCGGAGTCGTCGCGAACGATTGCGACATCGTAGAAATCGGTGCTGTCGGCGTCGAGTTGCTGACGCACTTCGCCCGTCCAGTAGACCGAAGGGACCTCCTGGGGATTCAGAAGCAGACCACGGGCGTGCTCCAGACCGGAGGTCGCCAACTGGTCCATCTGCATGCGAACCGCCATGTTTTGGCCCGCCGCCAGTTCCGTATCGCAGCGTGCGATGAAGCCCAGCGCCAGGATCGTGATCGCCATGATCATGCCCAACACCAGCAGCAGGGCCACGCCCCGGGGAGAAGACCGCATTGTCTGCGTTCGCTTACACATCATCGTCCTCGCTCACGAGGCCGTCGCCGGCGTCGTTGACCAGGTGCTGGGCCGAGGCCAGCAGCTTCGTGCCGATCTGATAGCGGCTGGTGGCGCCGTTCTCAATCTGTTCGAACGCGATCGCCAGCTGGCGCGTCTTCCAGACGGCATCTGTGGCCGGGTTCAGCGGCAGGCCGTCGCGATCCCAGAGACCGAATTGCACGTTCCGGCACGGCTCGATCAGCGTCGCCTGCGTGTGATTGTGGCTGGACAGAAGGTTCGCTTTGGTCTGGGCCAGGGCCAGGTCGGCCAGCGAGACCTCGGCGTTGCTGCCCTCGGCGGCGTCAAACCAGCACAGGCCGACGACATCCAGATCGTCGCCCCGCTCGATGTACACCAGTTCATTGACGTTGATCCGGTGATCGCCGTTGTCGCGCTCTGTATGCACCCAGAGGACCAGATCGTTCCCGGGCGCCGCGCAGACCATGCGTGCCAGACGGACCGATTCGGTCATGTGCAGCGTCGTCAGGCGGAACTGGGCCTGGGTCACGGCCGCATCGCTGCCGGTCTGCACACCGCTTCTCAACGCGTAGGCCAACGTCGCCACCGCCGACAGAACGATCGCGGTGACGACCAGCGCCACCAGCAACTCGGCCAGTGTGAAGGCCCGCCTTCGATGTCGGATTGCCGTCTCAGGTTTCATGTCATTCAACGCGCCGTTTGCTTTATGTCATCGCCGGATGGTCATTTGCCGATCAAACGTTGGATGGTGGCGACAGGCCGCCCCTGGTACCGGACGGTCACAGTGGCCAGGATGAAGTTGGGCAGCACGTCGCCGCTCTGCTGGGGTACAAGCACTTCGACACAGGTGGCCTCGCGGCTGAAATGGGCGTACTGCGAATCACCCGTGCCCTGCTGCCCTTCGGCCTCGTCCCAGCCGTCGTACGTCTCGACGATCAGATCGAACGGCGTGGCTGCGATCCGTTCGATCAGGTCGTTGGCCAGCACCGCGCCCAGGGTGCGGCGTGCGCCCTCGGCCTGCACGGCGGCGCCGCCCGAAAACGGCAGCAGGACGCCGGCGGCGGCTATCCCCAGCAGCACCATCGCCAGCGTCGCTTCGGCCAGCGTGAAGCCCGGCCGGACCGCTTTGGTTCGTCTGGTTCGATCAGTAGTCATAGTAGGCGGTTCCCGAGTCGTCGGTCCCGCTGTTGCCCGGGCGGATCTCGCCCGTGGCGGCCTTGTAGACCCAGCCGTGACTGTTGTCGGCCTCGGCCGGGAAGTCGTCCCCGTCACCCAGCATCTGGATCGTGGCCAGCCCGTTGAACGGATTCGTCGGGATCTTCGACAGATACGGTCCGTATCCATAGCCGGCGGTTCCCCGCGCGGCGGTCTCGCCCTGGAGGTTGCTTGCCAGCAAAGCCTGGTTCGCAAACACGTCGGCATCGAGCGCTGAGCCGGAGCCGGCCGTATAGCCCGGCGCTACCTCGAGATGGTGGCTGGTGTAGACCAGCACGAACCGCCGCAGCATATTCAGGTTTGTCGCCATCGAGCCGGCCTTGGCGCTGGTGGCGCTGTTGGCAAACGACGGGATCACAATGGCCGCCAGGACGCCAAGCAGCACGACGACGATCAGGATCTCGACTAACGTGAAACCTCTTGTCCTACGCATGGTTCTCCCTTTCCACCGCACGGCTCATCGCCGTGCCTCAAGCAAACCGCATGGGCGCTGGGCCCATCGGAGAGTTTTCTCTGTTTCGGTGCCTCACAATCCCGCATGGTGGGTGCTGTGGTTGGCGTAGATTTCGCCGGTCTCGGGCACATAGGCCCAACCGGCGCCCCCTTCGACGGGGACCTCGTCCCGGCTACGGGCCCGGACGATGGTTTCACTGCCGTTGAACGGATTGCGCGGAACGCCGTCGAGATACGGACCGTAGATGTGCACGTCGTCCCGCTTGGTCCTCGGTCTGCCCGACTTGACAGCTCCCTCGGCGTCGGTGCAGCAGAGCATCTGCTCGAACCCCAGGTCGAAATCGATCGCGCCTTCGGCGGTCCGCATCGGCGCCCGCCCGCGATGCTGGACCTTGTACAGCTCGATCTGCGAACGCAGCAACTGGAGCCGGTTGCACAGATCGTCCATCCGATTCTCGGCGATCCCGGCGCCGCTGAACCGGGGCACCACCACCGCCGCCACGATCGCCAGGACGATCACGGCGATGGCCACCTCCATCAGTGTGAATCCCCTGCCTCTTCTCATCCCCTGCCTCCCCATTCCACTGGAACGACGCCGCTGCCTCAGGCGTCCGTTCTGGCGTTACAAGAAAGGCTGACCGGTTTTCGGCAACGGCCTTCGCCCGGTCAGCCTTGTTGTTCGAGTCCTCATGTTCAGCCAGGCAATCTATCGATCAACCTGATCCGAACAAGATGCGCCGATCTTCTTACAGGTCCACGTGCGCTGTTCCGCCGGCAGTGGTCCCGCCATCGGCGGCATGGATCTCTCCGGTCGCCGTGTCGTAACCCCAACCAACACTGCTATCCACAGTGCCCGAAGCACCCAGGGTATCAAGATTGTTGAACGGGTTCTGGGGAATCCTCTCCAGATAGGGACCGTAGATGAAACCATTGGCCGCATCGCGGGCCTTGCTGCCACTGGGATTACCATCGATGTCAGTGGTCTCGGTCATCTGCGCAAGGAAATCAGCATTGACGCCACCGGTGGACCCATCCAACAGAGCCGAACCAGGTGCTCTGTCGTTGTGCTGGACCTTGAACAGTTCGATCTGCGAACGCATCGACTGAAGATTGCTGCACAGACTGTTGGTCTTGGCCTCGGTGCTGGCCTGGGTGAACTGCGGGACGACGATCGCGGCCAGGATGCCGAGAATGACCACGACGATCAGGATTTCCACCAACGTAAAGCCTTTTTGTGCCTTCATCTTGTTGTCCTCCTCGTGAAACGTTGTATTCGATGGATTGGTGTAAGGTTACGTGTCGTTTGTTCCATGGCCCCTATCGACCGAATCGCCGGGCCACTTGAGATGCCGATTTCGTTCTGAGCCGCAGACCCTTTCAAAAGCCGTTCCGGTGAACCCGATACCCGCGACAATTACATCCAACATCTGTTTCATCATCACGATGGATTTCGGAGCCTTTAACTTTGTCGCCCGAACACAAGCCGGACGGCGTTATCTGCGGCCCCTCTCAGTCCATCCAAACCATAGAAAACACCCCCCGCACATGCAAAACGACGACGCAAAAAAAACGTAGGGCGAGCGTCCCCGCTCGCCTTGTCCCGACGTGCCATGCCAACCGAAACCCTCGCCCCCCTTCGTGTCTCTCCCGCCGCAACGTCCCCTTTCCTTGCCATTGCGACCGGAGCGCCCCTCCCCGTGTCCTTTCGACGGGAGCGCTCCCACTTCGTGTCATTTCGACCGGATTCCCCCCTGTTTCTGTCATTTCGACCGGAGCCCTCCCTTCTTGTCATTTCGACCGGAGCGCCCCCCCCTTCTTGTCATTTCGACCGGAGCGCAGCGGAGCGGAGAAATCCAGCCATAGACCAGACCCAGGCACAATCCACAGCCAGACCCCTCGACTGCGCTCGGGGTGACAAGGAGGCAGGCGAGCGAGGACGCTCGCCCTGCGGCGTCACGGCGTGGCGTTAACGGACGTGGAGATAGTCGGGGGCATCGGTGATGCAGATGGTGCGGGTGTGCTGTCCGGCGTGGGACAGGGTGATGCGGATGGGGCCTGTAGCGGCGATTGCCGCTTCGACCCGGTCAGCCCATTCAATCAATACGACCGATTCCGGGTAACACAGATCGTCGAATCCAAGCATCTCGAACTCGGCGACGGAATCGAGGCGGTAGGCGTCGATATGGTACAGGTCGAGTCGCCCGGCGTACTCGTTGACGAGAACGAACGTCGGGCTGTTTACCTCGCGGGCGTCCGGCGCGCCGGCGCCTTCGGCAATGCCCTTGATCAGGTGCGTCTTGCCGCTGCCGAGAGGCCCGACGATCGCGAGCACCTCACCGCCCCGCAGCCGCCCGCCCAGGGTCCGGCCCAACGCCATCGTCTGTTCCGCTGAGTCGGATGTTATTATCTCTTCCACAGTGTTTCACCTGACAAGAATCGAATCCCAACGACGGATACTCCAGCACCCTTCTACAAACACTTGCCTTCCCGGAGGCTTGGCATACGGTTCTCTTCTGCCATCTCGACCAGAGTGTCCCGTTGTATTGTCATTTCGTCCGGAGCCCCCCCTTTTGTCTTTTCGACCGGAGCGAAGCGGAGCGGAGAAATCCGGGTACAAACCAAGCCGATACACGATCTCTGGCCAGATGCTTCGACTGCGCTACGCTCCGCTCAGCATGACAGACATGCGCGGGCCGTGATGCATTCCACTCCTTGTGCGGGACAGGCGGTCCCCACCATCCTGGCAACACGCTACTTCCCAAGCTGCGCTGGGTAGTAGTATCCCATCGTCTGCGCGACGACGCCCAGACGATACTGACGGTCTTCGAGCAGGCAGAGGCGCCTCTGCTGCGAGGGGATCGTCGTGGTGTAGATGCGCAGCTCACCCGGCAGGCTCGTAACGATTTCCTCACGATGGTCGCCGAGGCAGTCCATCACGGCGATCGCGCGGCCCTCGACCGTTCCCAGCGTCGGGCCGTTCCACTTGCGGATCGTCCGCCCGAAGAGCACCTCCTTCTGCGGGTCGTCGTCCCACCACAGCGGCCGGGGCGACAGCGGCAGTTCGCCGTTAGCCTCGATCAACTCACCGGTCGCGCTGTAGAGCCATCGCTTCGGATAGTCGCGTTCGCCCGCCAGCACCTCCATACCGGGATGCTCGGCGAGCACGTCGGCGGCCATGCCCTGGCCGTGCAGGTGGAAGGTCGGTTCCTTGTGTCCCCAGAGCTTGCGTCCTGTCTTTGCGTCCACCACGCACATTCCGTCGGTCTTCTGTCGCGATTCGAAGCCGTAGTAGATCTCCAGGCCCGGATTGGACGGATCGATGTCGCCGACGTAGCAGATATCCGGATGGCCCATCTCGAGCGACCAGAGCCCCTTGCCCCGGCCGTCGAGCACGGCCGCGCCGATGACCAGTTCATCGCGTCCGTCGCCGGTCACGTCGGCGGTGATCAAGCCATGCGAGCCCTGGCCTCCGTATCGGTGCTGCTCCTGAGTCGAGTCCCAGTACCAGAGGGTCTTGAAGTCCTTGTCCATCGCCTGCGTTTTGATCAGGTTGTACGTGCCCCGCTGCATGATGATGGATGGCGTTTTGCCGTCGAGATAGGCGACGGCGAGGAGATTTCGGCAGTAGTAATTGTAGCTCGGGTATCCATCCCGGCTGAGCCAGTCGGTCTTCGCCACGATGCGGCCGGTCTCGCCGTCGAGCTTGACGAGCCACTCGGGGCCCGTCTGCACGAGGCCCTTCTCGTCGCGCGGATCGCCCTCGCCCGCCTTGCAGTAGACCTCGGCCTTGCCGTCGCCGTCGATGTCGTAGACGACCCAGGGCGAGTACCAGATGCCCGCCTCGATCGACCAGCCCATGTCGTGGCGCCACAGCAGCGTGCCGTCGAGCCGATAGGCTTCGATCTTATAGGTGGTGGTGCTGGGCTTCCAATAGCCGGGCTGCTGGTAAGGGTCGGTATTGAAGTTGGGCTGCTTGATGAGAAATTCGAGCGCCCCGTCCCCGGTCAGGTCGCCGATGCCCACCTTCTGGAAGTCGTAATCGCCCGCCAGCGGGATGCGAAAATAGGGGCTCGAGTCCTGCTTGATCGTGGCGTACGCGGTTTCTGTGACGGCGGCATCGCCTGCCGGATGGACGCGCAACTCATATCGGCGCGCGACCCCGCCCGAGCCCCAGACGCCCTTGTCGACGAAGTTCGTCAGTCGGTACGGCGACGTGGTCAGCACAATGTCGTCCCCCGACCCCTCCCGGCGCACGAGCGAGAAGCGCGTCTCGTCGCTGTCGCGGGCTAGCAGACGCCAACTGAGAAAGACCGAACCATCCTCGCGCGGCACGGCGATCAAGCCCCGGTCCAGGCGTTCAGCGCCGGCGCAGACAAGGCAGGCCGCCAAAACAATCAGTGTCACGACAACGACTCGGCATGTCTTTCGTGTGCGCATCATGTTGCTCTCTCCATTCCAGGCCCTCATTCGGGCTCGTTCAAATGGTCGTATCCGCCGGGAGTCAACTCGGCCATTTGTCCGTCAGGCATTCGTATCTGCATTCCACTGCCTTCGGCGACCCGGCCGATCTGCGCGATCGGCGTCGGGTCGTCCCACGCCTGCATCAGTCGCGTGCACTGCTCGGCTGTCAGCGTGAAGAGCAGTTCGAAGTCCTCCCCGTCATGCAGCGCCGCCGCCAGCGGGTCGGCCAACGTCCTGGCATCGTCGGAGATCGGGATGCTCGCCGCCTCGAGGATCGCGCCGACGCCGCTCCGCTCGCAGATGCGATTGAGATCGGTGCTCAGGCCGTCGCTGATGTCCATCATGGCGTTGAGAGTCACCGACTGCGCGAGCTTGAGCGCCTCCCGGACGCGCGGCTCGAACGCCAGGTGCTTTCGCAGCAGCGAGCCGCCGAGCGAGCCGGTCACGCAGACGGCGTCGCCGGCTTGGGCGCCATTTCGCCGCACTGGTGCGTTTGCTGCCCGCCGGCTCAGCATCGTGACGTTGACGGCAAAGGGGTGGCTCTGCCGCCACGACGTGATGTCCCCGCCGATGAGCGGGCAGTCATACTTCTCGGCCGCGACGGCAATGCCGGCGTGCAGTTCCTTGAGCCGGGCCTGCCCGAAACCGGGCGGCAGCGCCACCGCCACCACCGCCGCCAGCGGCACCGTCGCCATCGCGGCGCAGTCGCTCAGGCTGGCGGCCATGGCCTTGTAGCCGACCTGTTCGAGCGTCGCCGTCTTCAAGTCGAAGTGTGAGCCGTCGAGCAGCATATCGGTGGTGATCAGGACCGACGCCGCATCGCCCAGGCACACCTCGGCCATGTCGTCCCCGATGCCGATGGGAAACGCGGACGGATCGATGCGGCTCTGCTGCCGGAACCACGCGGTGATGTCGTCTTCGTGCGGTCTCATCGCTCGGCGAGATGCTTCTTCCAGAAGGCGATCCGTTCCTTGACCTGTTCCGGCCCGGCGGCGCCGGCCGAGGCGTAGCGCTGCACCACGTGACGAGCGCCAAGGTATTCGTACACATCGGCGTCGATCTGCGACGCGTGCTCTTTGAACGTCTCCAGCGACACTTCCGACAGCGACCGCCCGTCCTTCTCGCACAGCGAGACGAGCGCCCCGACAACGCCATGGGCGGCACGGAAGGGAACGCCCTTGCCCACGAGGTACTCGGCCAGCGCCGTGGCGTCGAGGAAGCCCGCGTCGAGGCCGGCGGCGATCCTGGCCGTCTTGAACTGCGTATGGGCCACCACTGCACGGGCCATCTCCAGCGAGGCCCGAACCGTGTCGGCGGCGGCGAACAAGTGGATCTTGTCCTCCTGCAGGTCGCGGTTGTAGCCGGATGGCTGGCCCTTGAGGATCGTCAGCATCCCGATCAGGGCGCCGTAGAGCGAGCCGGTCTTGCCCCGCATCAGTTCCAGCACGTCGGGGTTGCGCTTCTGCGGCATCATGCTCGACGACGTGCAGAAAGCATCATCGATCTGAATGAAGTCGAACTCGTTCGAGGAGAACAGGATCCAGTCCTCGGCAAACCGCGACAGATGCGCGCCGATCAGGGCACAATCGAAGATGAACTCGGCGCAGAAATCACGGTCGCTGATCGCGTCGATGCTGCTGTGGGCGATGTCGGCAAAGGCCAACTGGCAGGCCGTGCTGAGCCGGTCGATGGCCAGCGTCGAGCCGGCGATCGCCCCGCTGCCCAACGGAGAGACGTTCAGCAGGTTGCGGCAGTTGGTCAGGCGGATGAAGTCGCGTTCGAGCTGCTCGACGAAGCTCAGCAGGTAGGCACCGATGACGATGGGCTGGGCCCGCTGTAAGTGGGTGTAGGCAGGCATCAGGTCGTCGTCGTGCTTGCCGGCCAGTTGGACAAAGGCCTTCTGGAGCTGGACGATGGCGGCCTGCTGGCCCTCGATCTCGTCGCGCAGCCACAGGCGGACGTCGGTGGCCACCTGATCGTTGCGGCTGCGGGCGGTGTGGAGCTTCTTGCCCGGCTCGCCGATCTTGTCGATCAGGGCCGCCTCGATGGCCATGTGGACGTCTTCGTGGGCCTTGTCGAAGCGGAAGTGTCCGGCCTCGATCTGTTCGCTGATCTCGATCAGACCGTTCTTGATTGCTTTCAACTCGGCCTGGGTAATCAGCTTGCGCTCGGCCAGCATTGTGGCGTGCGCGATGGAGCCGACAATATCGTACTTGTAGAGCCGCGTGTCGTACGACAGCGATTCGACGTAGTTGACCGTCAGTTCGTCGGGCCCGGCGGCGAGCCGCTTCTCCCAGCTCCGTTGTTTGTCTGTCATCGTGATTGCTCCCATACGGTATGTCCGGCGTGTTCCGGACTCCTTCATTCAATGCGTCGAGACGTCCTACCATTTGACGGCCCAACTCGCGGTACTGCTCGACCTGTTTGTACGTTCTGGAAGATCTGACATCTACGGCCGGCCGGTCGATCTATGCCCACAGAAACGCCGCCACGCCGTTGATCCGGAGGATGCCACGATAGCGTAAATCCACCCGAGCGTCAAACAAAACCGCATGTGTCCGCTAACGAGGGGTGTGCCCGGTCTGGCGGCACACGGCGAGCCGATTGCCCTGACGAAGACCGCTATAAACATGGGTGAGATCACTCATCGCGTTTCGAGTATTTTCCCTATGGCCGTCCCAGCAGAAACGCCGCACAATGGCAAATGCATACTGTGGGTACGGGCCGGGCCGGCAAAACAGCGGAAGACCGCCGACGGCGATAGAGATCGGGACGCGCAAGAGGTGGGACGGACCGAATGATCGATCTGAAGGAGCGAACCCGTATGGGGGCAGGTCGGGAAGAGGCCTGTGGGGGCGCTCCCATCTTCTATGCGAACGGCGATGTTGCCGGTATGGATCCTGTACAGCGAGACCTCCACCGGGCGGGGGTGAGCGTGGCCTTCTTCTCTACCTGCGAGGCCTGTCTGACGTCAATATACGACAGCGGATGTCGGCTTCTTGTCGCCAATATCGACGAGCCGGCAGACGAAGGACTCGATCTGCTGACCCAAGCCAAGCGGATTGCGCCTTGGCTGCCGGTCATCACGCTCGTCGAACCCGGGCGAATCGATACGGCAGTCCAGGCCATGAAAGCCGGCGCGACCGATTGCCTCGAGAGGCCCCCGCAGATGGATCGCCTGCTCTCGGCGGTGGACCAGGCCCTGCATGCCACGGCCGGCCACCTGCCATCGAAACCCCTGACGGAGGTCGAACGAAGGGTGCTCCATCTCATTCTGCAGGGCAACACCAACGGACAGATTGCCGCGGCGCTTCACCGATCCAGACGGACGGTGGAGGTCCATCGGGGCGATATCATGAGGAAGTTCAGGGCTCGTCACATCGTCGATCTCGTCCGGAATGCCATTGTCGCAGGCCTGGTGCACATATAGGTCGATGAACCGCATGTCCTCTCAGGCACGCGGCCCCTTCCTCACGCTGTCCGCGGCTGCGCACCTTCAAATTCGCATTTGCCACCCGCAATCGACACGGCAAACCTCTCCGTCATGCCGGCTGGTATTGCGATTTCGACTGCCGAGTTGCGGATTCGCCCCTCGGATCATCCCGTGCCAGCGTTGTCTGGAAGGGCCCTTGCGAAATCGCGTCTCTTGGTGTATTGTTGCGGCTTATGACAGCAAAACTGATTCGCATTGATGGTTCTGAAGCCGATATCGAGCACCTGACTGCCGCAGCCGAGGTGGTGGATGCCGGGGGCTTGGTCGCCTTTCCGACAGAGACCGTCTATGGCATCGCCTGCCGGGCCGCGCCGGACGCCGTCGCGCGACTGGACAGCCTCAAGGGCAGAGATGCCGACAAGCACTATACGCTGCACATCGGCCGCAATGACGCCTATCGCGCGTACGTTCCCAAGACGGACCGCCGTGTGGAGAACCTGATCTGCCGCGCGTGGCCCGGGCCTCTGACACTCGTTTTCGGACTTCACCCGGTCGAACTGAGCCGACAGAAGGGGCGGATCGGCGATGAGGCATTCGATATCCTGTACAAGGACGGGTCCATCGGCATTCGCTGTCCACAGCATCCGGCAGCCGCCATGCTGCTGCAACTGGCGCGTCACCCGGTAGTTGCGCCCAGCGCCAACCTGGGCGGTCAGGATCCGGCCACGGACGCCGACCAAGTTGTCGCCCAACTGGGCAACCAACTGGACATCATTCTCGACGGTGGTCCGTGCCGGTACAAACAAAGCAGCACGTTGGCCAGAGTTGGCCGTCACGGCGTAGAGGTGTTGCGAGAAGGGGTCTACTCGGAAATGGACTTGCAGTCGATCGCGAGTATGACGTTCTTGTTTGTCTGCACGGGAAACACCTGCCGTAGCGCCATGGCCGAAGGGCTCTTCAAAGCGCAACTGGCGAAAAAACTGGGATGTGGCGTTGACGAACTGGAACGGAACGGTTACAAAGTGATCTCAGCGGGTGTTATGGATATGGTTGGTGTTCCGGCGAGCAATGGGGCCGTTGCGGCCTGTCGCCTGAAGGGAGTTGACATAACGAACCACACGAGCCGGCATTTGACCCGTTCACTGGTCGAGGCAAGCGATGTCGTTTTCGGCATGACTTGGGCCCACTGCGAGGAGGTGCGCTCGCTTTCTCCCGACGGCCGTACGAAGTGTTCGCTGTTGGCGAGCGACGTCGAGATCCCGGACCCGGTGGGGCAGCCGCAGGAGTGCTTTGACCGGTGCGCTGACATCATTGAAGCCGCCATAACGGCGCGAATAGGTGAACTCGACATATGAAGGTAGCAGTTGGAAGCGACCATCGTGGCTTTGACGCCAAGCAGCAGACCAAGGCCATCGTCACCCAGATGGGGCATGAGTGCATCGATTTCGGCACCGACGGCACACACCCAGTGGACTACCCCGATCTGGCCTATATTGTCTCGAAAGCCGTCTCGGAGGGCCAGGCTGACCGCGCGATCCTGATCTGTGCGACCGGTTTGGGGATGAGCATCGCGGCCAACAAGGTCAAGGGAATCCGAGCGGCGTTGTGCCATGATGAGTTGAGTGCCCAGATCTCCCGCGATCATAACGACACGAATGTTCTATGCCTCTCCGGCGACCAGATCGGAGAGGTCCTCCTGCGCAAGATCGTCGAGGCCTGGCTCAGCACCGAGTTCAGCGGCGGACGACACCAACGGCGGGTCGGCAAGATCATCGCAATCGAGGAAGGACGTGACCCTCGGGAACTCAACAACACCTGACCTGCTGAGATATACCGACCGATCAAGCGGTGTGCGGCGTTCACCCGGCGCGATGCGGAGGTACGGCAGGCCGGGCCTCTGGTGAAGTCATTTCTCTCGTTTCTACGTGTGCACGCACCGTTTGGCGGGATACCTGCGCCGCACAGATTTCGTCCAGTTCGTGGAGCGTTTGTTCCAATCGGTCGCGGTATTGACTGCGTTCGGCTGCCGTGATGCCTTTGGGGACTTCGATCGGCTCCCCGAAGGCCACATGGACACGGCCGAATGGCTTGACGATCACGAAACGATCCCAGCTCTTGAGTCGGCGTTTGCTCGTGGCATCATAGCTGACTGGAATGATCCTGGCGCCGGTGATCTGGGCCAGCTTCACGATCCCCTCATTGACATGAAGAGCCGGCCCTCTTGGTCCGTCCGGAGTGATAGCGATGTTGCGTCCCTCGGCGATCTTCTCCGCCAGTCGCCGCACCGCCCTCTGGCCTCCCCGGCTGGTCGATCCTCGCACAGCGTCCTGCCGCAATCGGCGGACCAGGGCGGCGCCGTAATCCCCATCGCGACTAAGACTCACAAGCATCGCGACCTTGCACCGCCGCGCATGTCGGACGTAGTAGTAGACCAGATAGAACAGGCGGCTGTGCCAGAAAGCGAAGATGTTGCCCCCCCCTTCAACGTGCTCGCGGAAGATGTCTGCCCTCGTGACCGTCAGCCGATTGCTGCCGCATACACATCGCAGCAGAACGTTGAACGAGGAGGCGAAAACGACGGTCAGAGCCCTGTGTACGAACAGGTTCAGACGGGACCACCAATGCGCGACCCGGTGCAACGATCCCGCGACCTGCATTCTCGCCGTATGCGTGACCTCCCGGCCGCTGCTGTCCACATGCATTCCCGGGTCTCCCGGTCTTCGTCACAGGCCATTCGCCTGCGAAACCATGTTCTGCGAGGCAGGCCCATCGGCAGCACGCACCTGAGCCTGCCCGGAACCTCATGCGCGCCACACATGTCGCGGCTGGCGGCAGACCCGGCCGCCCGAAGCATCTGACGTCACGGAATCTACTCGAGCTTCTGCTGCAACTGTTCGAGAACCGAACGGATCGCAACGATCTGACCCTGCAGTTCCGTCATCTGCTGCGCCTGCACCTTCAACTTGTTACCCAACTGCTCGATTTTGGTCTGCGCGGCCTTGGCATCCGCCACGGCCGAATCGCGCGCATTGCTCAAGGAGGCCACTTGCCGTTCCAGAAGCCCCCGTGTGTCCACGAGATTCTCGACCATCACCTGAAGCTCATCACGCGACCTCACCAAATCACCAACTCTCTGCTGAAGCTGGCCTCTGTCCTGGCCCAGTTCATCGATCTTCTTCTGCAGTGCTATCCGAGCCGCGGCCAACTCATCGACTTTAACATTGAGCTGATCCCGTGAGGCGACCAATTCCTTGACTTGATGCTGCAGGTTGTCCCGGGCCTCGGACGTACCTGCCAAGCTGGATTCCGCCTCATCAAGCGAACTCTCGAGCTTCTCGATATCCTGCCGAAGGGCGTCTCTCTGAGCTGTCGTCTCCTTCAGATTAGCCTTGAGTTCATCGACCTGCCCCTTCAGTTCCGAGTTTTCCGCTGTCGTACCGTTGCAGCCGCACAGAGCCAGAAGACCGATCAGCGCACTGATCCAGACAACCACACGTTTGCTCTTCATCATTCCGCTCCTCCTGCACTCGGCTTGAGCCGAGGCGTATTGCAGACCAAGCCTTTCGCCACCATGGGCCAGACTCAATCGTCCGGATCCACCCTCAAGTCATGCCTTTTGCCGCGATCCGTCAACATCGCGAGGATAGCCCACTAAGGAGGTCCGGTCAAGCGTTTTCTTGCCGCCACCGGGAATTCAGAGGATACCGTGCGGTTTCGGCACTTTCCGAGATCGCATTGATGCGGACAGCCGTTCAGTCGAGGGAGTCGAAATGGAGCACCTCTGGCGCGGCAGGAATGACGAGAACGTCCTGGACAGCCGATACAGCTATCCGGCTACACCTTGGCGGCGGACGAGTCGCGTCTGGCGCCGGCCAGGCGACCGGTTGCGACAATGCGCGTTCCGCGGTCCACGATCCGAGGGCTCTCGGCGGTGGCTCGGCTGCCCAGGGCCCGCCACTTCTGATAGCGGTTCTCCAGCAGATCATCCACGGGCATGTGCTGCAATTGTGCGAGAGTCTTGGCGACGTAGGTCTCGACGTTGTAAACGGTATCGTGCACGTTGCGGTGGGCCCCGCCAACCGGCTCGGGAATGATGGCGTCAACCAGGCCGAGCCGGTACAGGTCTTTGCTCGTCAGCTTGAGGGCCTCGGCCGCGTCCGATGCGCGAGATCCGTCGCGCCACAGGATGGCGGCACACCCCTCAGGAGAGATGACCGAATAGTAGGAGAACTCGAGCATCGCCAGGCGGTCGCCAACGGCAATGCCCAGCGCCCCCCCCGAACCACCCTCACCGATGCAGATCGAGACGATAGGGACCCTCAGTCGCGACATCTTGCTGAGATTCAGCGCGATCGCCTGCGCCTGGCCGCGCTCTTCAGCGCCCACCCCGGGGTATGCTCCCGGCGTGTCGATCAGCGTCACAATGGGCAGGCCGTATTTCTCAGCAAAACGCATCTTGGCCAATGCCTTGCGGTACCCCTCCGGGTTCGGGCAACCGAAATTGCACACGATCTTCTCTTTGGTGCTCTTGCCTTTGTCCTGCCCGACGATCAAGACCTTATTGCGGGCAATCTGCCCGATCCCGGTGATGATCGCGCGGTCATCACCAAAAAGCCGGTCCCCGTGCAGCTCGCGAAAGTCCTTGACCATGAGGTTGAGATAGTCACTCAGGATCGGCCTTTGTGGGTGGCGGGCGACCAGGACGGTCTGCCAGGCGGTGAGATTGGAGTACGTGCGCTTCAGCTCGACAATGCGGTCCTTCTCAATACGCCGGATCTCGACGGAGTAGTCGATTCCCTTTCTGGCGCTGAGTTTGCGCAACTCATCGGCCTGTCGTTCAAGATCGGCCACCTTCTGCTCGAAGTCCAGGTAGCCTCCATTGTTCGGTCTATTGTTTTCGCGTGCCATAGCGTCGTTCGGCCTGTTCTACCACCACCGCCCCATACGCCCGTCACTCACCGACGGGTTCACAAAAAAAACGCCCCACGCCACAGGCGGGGACTTCCAATCGTTTGCCAGATCCGTTAGCTCGGTTTCAAGGGGCTGATGCTAACATTTTGCACGGCTCAGGCAAAGAAAAAAATTGACAGGCCCGTGTGTCCGCTATACCCTTGGACGTCGGCCGGATTCCTTCTTTCAAGCATAAGGTCTTTTCAGTGAGAGACTTACAGCGTATTTGCGTCATAGGTCTTGGTCTTCTGGGTGGCTCGATATCTTCGGCAATTCGCCAGCGAGCACCGCAGATGTCGGTCGTTGGCTACAGCCATCGACCCGCCACGCGGGTCAAGGCCAGGGCCCTGGCGATTGCCACCGAGATTGCCGACGATCTTCCGTCTGCCCTCGCCAATGCGGACTTGGTTATCCTGGCGACGCCGATCTTCACCTTCGAGCAGTATTTCGCCGATATCAACGGGCTGATCCGAACCGACTGCATTGTCACCGACGTCGGATCGACCAAGCTGCTCCCGCATCGCTGGGCTGGCGAACGACTGACCCGGGGGGCGCCCTATGTCGGTTCGCATCCCATCGCTGGCTCGGAACAGAGAGGTGTGGAGTTCGCCCGGGACGACCTTTTCGTCGATGCCCGCTGCATTCTGACCGCGACGGAAACAACGAGTGGTCAAGCGGTCAGGGCCTTGAAGCGGTTCTGGTCGGCCCTCGGCTGTTTCATTGAGGTGATGACTCCAACCGAGCACGATCGTGTTCTGGCCAATGTCAGCCATCTGCCCCATGTCCTTGCGGCCGGGTTGGTCAACGCCAGCGACGCAGGCGATATGAAGTCGGCTGGCAAAGGCTTTCTCGACAGCACGAGAATTGCTTCCGGTCCGGCCAATGTCTGGACCGATGTCCTGCTGGCCAATACCGACAACCTTGTCGAAGGGATCGACCGTGTTATCGCCGAACTTGCCGCCATTAGACAGGCGCTGAAGGCTGAGGACAGGCAGACTATCGACGCCTTTCTCGATGGCGCCTGCAGGAAGCGGGCCGCTCTGGTCAAATACAAAATCAGGAAGAAGGAACTTTTGTCGTGAAGCAGTGGCGCTTTGAAGTGTTCAACCGAGCCGGCTTTTCCGACGTGCACGGCAACGGAGTGCTGGAAGACATTCGCGAACTCGGCATCACCTCGATTGAGGCGGTGCAGTCGGCTAAGGTGTTTCTCATCGAGGCGGATTTCGATTCGGCCTTCGCCAACCGCGTGGCCGGAGAGCTGCTCAGCGATCCGGTCTGTGAGGAGTATTACATCGGGCGGAGCACCGCCCCGGCCGGCCTGGCCCGCGCGACACTGATCGAGGTCCATCTCAAGAGCGGTGTCACCGACCCGGTGGCCCAGTCCGTGATGACGGCTATCTCCGACATGGGCGTTTCCGGAGCACACGTTCGGACGGCCCGCAAGTACGTCCTGCTCGGTGAGGTCCGTCCCGCACAGATCGAGACGATCGCCAAGCGGGTCCTGGCCAACGACTGCATCGAGGACGTGGTCGTCGGCGACGAGGCCGAGCCGCCCAGCCCGCACCTGAGCCCGTACGAACTCAACATCACACACTGGCCCATCCGCGATCTCGACGACGCGGGATTGGAGGCCCTGAGCAAGGATCGGGACCTGTTCCTGAACCTCACCGAGATGAAGGCCATTCAGGCCTATTTTTGCCGCCTGGAGAGAGAGCCGACCGACATCGAGCTGGAGAGCCTGGCCCAGACCTGGAGCGAACACTGCGTTCACAAGACGCTGCGCAGCGCCGTCGAATTGACGATGGACGGCCAGACGATCCACTTCGACAATCTGCTCAAAGAGACCGTCTTCAAGGCCACGCAGGACCTCAACAAGGACTGGTGCATCTCGGTCTTCGCCGACAACGCCGGGGTCGTGGAGTTCGACGAGGACTCGGCCGTCTGCTTCAAGGTCGAAACCCACAACCACCCCTCGGCGCTCGATCCCTACGGCGGGGCCGCCACGGGCATCGGCGGGGTCATCCGCGACCCGATGGGCACGGGCATGGGGGCCCGCCCGATCGCCAACACGGACATTTTCTGCTTCGGCGAGCCCGACATGGCCCTCGACGAGGTCCCCAAGGGCGTCCTGCACCCGCGGCGGATCATGAAGGGCGTCGTCGCGGGCGTGCGCGATTACGGCAACCGCATGGGCATTCCCACCGTCAACGGCGCGATCTACTTCGACGACCGTTATCTTGGCAACCCATTGGTCTACTGCGGCAACATCGGCCTGATGGACAGGGACAAGGCGTTCAAGCACCCGCAGAGCGGCAACCTGGTCGTCGTGGTCGGCGGGCGCACCGGACGCGACGGCATTCACGGCGCCACCTTCTCCAGCGGCGAGATGACGCACGAGCACGAGACGGTCTTCTCACACGCCGTGCAGATCGGCAACGCCATCACCGAGAAGAAGATGCTCGACGTCCTCCTGCAGGCCAACGAAGCCGGCCTGTACGAGGCGATCACCGACTGCGGCGCCGGCGGATTGAGCAGCGCCGTCGGTGAGATGGGCGCCGAACTCGGCGCCGAAGTCGATCTCGACACCGTCCCGCTCAAGTACACGGGCCTGAGCTACACCGAGATATGGATCAGCGAGGCGCAGGAGCGAATGGTCATCGCCGTCAAGCCGGAGAACCGCGAGGCCATCCTGAGGATCTTCGAGAGCGAGAACGTCGAGGCGACCGTCATCGGCCGCTTCACGAACGACCGCAAGCTGCGTCTGCGGTACAACGGGCAGCAGGTGGCCGAGCTGGACATGGACTTCCTCCACGACGGCGTGCCGAAGTACAGCCGCAAGGCGGTCTGGGCTGCGCCGGCCCTGAGCGAGCCGGCCGAGGCCGAGAAGCCCAACTACAACGACGAACTGCTGGGCGTCCTGGCCTCGTACAACGTCGCCAGCAAGGAGTGGGTCATCCGCCAGTACGACCACGAGGTGCAGGGCGGCTCGGTCATCAAGCCGCTCGTGGGCGTCGCGAACGACGGCCCCGGCGACGCGGCCGTGATTCGGCCGAAGCCGACCAGCTCTCGCGGCCTGGCGATCAGTTGCGGCATGAACCCGCTCTACGGCGACATCGACCCCTACTGGATGGCCCTGGCGGGGATCGACGAGGCCGTTCGAAACCTCATCTGTGTTGGCGGCCGAGTGGACCGCATCGCCCTGCTCGACAACTTCTGCTGGGGCAACTGCACGCATCCGCAGACCTTCGGAACGCTCGTCCGGGCGGCCCAGGCCTGTTACGACGGCGCGATGGCCTACGGCGCCCCCTTCATCTCCGGAAAGGACTCGCTCAACAACGAGTTCGCCTGCGAGGACGGCACGACGATCCGTATCCCGCCGACCCTGCTGATCAGCGCCATGTCGATCGTGGACGACGTCGAACGATGCGTCACGATGGACGCCAAGAGGCCGGGCAATCTGCTGTTCGTCGTCGGGCGGACCGGCAACGAGCTGGGCGGATCGCACTACTACAAGCTTCGGGGCCAACTCGGCGCCAACGTGCCCAAGCTGGACCTCGAACTGGCGCCGCGAATCGCCCGTAAGGTGGCGCAGGCCGTCGCCGACGGGCTCGTCGCAAGCTGTCACGACTGTTCCGAAGGCGGATTGGCCGTGGCGCTGGCGGAAATGGCCTTCGCCGGTGGGCTGGGCGTCGAAGCGGACCTGCGCGGCCTGCCCGCATCGAAGGACTGCACCCGGCTCGACGCGCAGTTGTTCAGCGAGTCGAACAGCCGCTACGTGGTCGAAGTCGAGCCCCGTCACTACGACGCCTTCGCCAAGCTCATGCTGAATCTGCCGTTCGGGCAGATCGGCAAGGTCACGGCCGGCTCGAAGCTCGTGATTCGCTCGCAGGACGGCGGCAACGCCATCGACGCCGAGATCGACATCCTCAAACAGGCGTGGCAGAGAACACTGGACTGGTAACGGAATTCGCTGGAGCACAAGGACAGGACATGGCAGAGGTTCGAGCATTGGTGTTGCGGGCGGCCGGGGTCAATTGCGACATGGAAACGCGCCACGCACTGGAGTTGGCCGGGGCCAAGGCGGACCGCGTTCACGTCAACCGGCTCATTGAAGACAAGAGTCTCTTGGGTCGGTACCACATCGTGGTCTTTCCCGGCGGTTTCAGCTACGGCGACGACGTCGCCGCCGGGAGGATTCTCGCCAACCAGATCGTGCACCATCTGGCCGACCCGATTCGTCGGTTCATCGACGACGGCAAGCTCGTGCTGGGCATCTGCAACGGCTTCCAAGTCCTCGTCAAGATGGGCGTCCTGCCGGGCAACGGGGCGTTCAAGCAGGAACACGTCACGATCACGTACAACGACAGCGGCAAATTCGAGGACCGCTGGGTGCACCTGCTGCCCCAGACCGACCGCTGCGTCTTCATCGAGCCCCAGCGGCAGATCTATCTGCCCGTCGCCCACGGTGAAGGCAAGGTCGTCACCGCCGACGCTGCAACGCTCGAACGGCTGAAATCTGACGGGTACATCGCCTACAAATACGTCGGCCCCGACGGCGAGGAAGGCCCCTATCCGATCAATCCGAACGGGTCGGTCGAGTCCATCGCCGGCCTGACCGACAGCACCGGCCGCGTCATGGGCCTGATGCCGCACCCCGAGCGGTTCGTCCGCCGCACGCAGCACCCCCACTGGACCCGGCTCGGCGAAGACCTCGACCCCGACGGCATCAAGATCTTCCGCAACGCCGTGCGCTACGCCCAGGAGAACCTGCTCCAGTCCTGCTCGGCCTGACTCGGAATCACAGAGGACCGCAAGGCGCAGCGGTCACTCCAACAGCCCGGCCAGAACCAGCACGGCCTCCTGACGCAAGGTCAGGACCTGTTGCAGCTCCCGGCGAACCTTGGCAAGCTCCTGGCGGGCCTTCTCCTTCTCGGCGCGCAGAGCCAACAGCTTGGCCCTGATCTGCTCGGGCTTGGCCGCCTCATCGCGCAACAGCTCGCGCAGCTCCTTCCTCCTCTGCTCGACCGGCGTAGTCGGCTCAACGCTGCCGCGCACGGGCTGGGCATGGACCCGTTCGTAGACCGCTTCGAGCCGTGGCCGCACGACGGTCCACTCGGCCTCCGAGACACCGAGTTGCACTTTCAGATTCTCGATGGCCCAGGCGCGCTGCAGGGCCGTTTGCTCTTCTGCGATCTTACGCATCTCTTCCGGGCTGCCGGCATTCCGCATCCGCTCGGGAAAGGCCCGCGATCGCTCCATCCGCTCGCGAACCTCCGGCGGCGGTTCCCGCCGCTCCTGGCCAAGCGCCGAAGCCGACAGTACACCCAACACCGCCGCACCCGTGCATCCCATCACGGCACGTCGGGACATCCTCGTGCCAACGGCATGATGGTCATGGTCACCTTCGCTCTGCCTGCTCTGCTTCCTCAGCATCGCCTGAACCCTCTATTTCTGTTGTGCTCACATTCATTGCATCGAGCTGGCTTTTCAGCATCAAGCACAATGGTGTTGGCTCGCTTAAGGCCGTACACGTTTGCTGGGCAGCATCAAGACTCGCCTGGAATTCTGCAAGAAGCTCCTCGCTGCTGTTTCTCCTGAGCACCCATGCAAGCTGCCTAAGGTCACGTTCGCTGCGGACAGTCTGCTCGGGATTCCGAGCCATTTGCAGAATACGTGACAGCGCAATACATCGATAAGCCTGCGCAGCGAATAGTTGATTGCTGCAGACATCAGGATTGGCGAGCAACTGCTCCATAAGGTGGGCCACGATCCAGAACCACCCTCGGCGAAAACCGACAGATGCAAAATCGAGGGTGGTATTGACATCATTATGGAAAGCAGCGGCATCCAGCCAATGACGCAGCAACCTTTCAGTCGCATGCAATTGACCCCATCGCATCGTCGTCTCAATGATCTTCTGGCCGCCGAACAGAACCATGCGGTCAAGGCCGTCTGCCAAAAGTAGAGATAGATACTCCTGGAAATCCTTCTCGAGTTGCTCCCCATCATGGAGCATCCAAGCCAATTGCAGTCGCATATTCACGTGCTTGAGACGCTCGCCCAGGCCTGCATCTTGTGGCGGTGGGACGTCGAAGTGTGCGAGAAGCCGGCGCAGGGACTTAGCGTCCGCGGGCGCGATGTCCTGGACAGATTTCATCCAGTACTTCAGAAGCAACTCACGACACTTCACATCATCTGCATCGAATCGCCCAAGGCTCCCCACGGCATCCTCAATCTGGTCACCTGAGGTATGTGAGCCTACTGGCCTGGCAAGGCGGGCCGAACGCAGAAACTCCTTCCCGTGTCCGGAGTACACACGAACGAGTGTCGGGAGTGATACGCTGCGTGGACCAATCTGCATGGGTTCATAGTCCACGATGTGGAGGCGGTCGCCTTTGTACTGCACGCCCACGAACTGGGAATACTGTTGGCTTTCACCAGCGATGGTAATTGTCGGCCCCTCCTGCCTGAAGCCGAGCGTGATTGTCTGTTCTGGAAGGACCAGACGCTGCCTGTGGAACGAGGTCTTGTTCCCGCTGTCAACGCACTGAGACTCGAGATCCCCAAAGAGACCAAGGGTTTCTTGCTCGGCAAAGCGAATGTCGGACAGGGTATAGGCGTTAAACCTGTGCACAAACGGCCCGCGTGGCCCGAGCGGTTTGGAGAAAGCCCCATCGTACATGTGTTGAATCTGATGACTGATCGCAAACTGATCGCGATCGCTAAGAAGTCTCAACGTCGGAGGATAGATTGGGAAGTTCAAACCACCCGCATGAGGTTCGCTCCAGACGACTGCCACCAGATAAGCGTCCCCTGAGACCCAGTATCGCGTAAAGAGAACCACGTGTGTACGCACGAGAGAGGAGTTCAATTCAATGATCGTATCGAAATGGAGCGTGGCAGTCTTAGCGTTCGCCAACGCCTGCGACACGAGTATCGCCGGTGTCAGCAAGAAATCCACGTTCTCCCGCATCTCCAGAGAAGCGTCGAAGCTGGAAGTCACACTTCGGCTGGCGGACAGCAACGCCGAGTCTCTCAAGTGGTGTTCCAAATCGTTCTCGGGCTCTCGTTCGTCGCCCATGCATAGCGTGTCGATAGGGCCCAGCGCAGAGAAAGCCGCAAGCATCAGGCCTGACAGAAAGACGCATGGCCAATGGCGAGATTCCGGGCCACGCTTCTCATTTGACTTTGCCATCTCAGCGCTCCATTCTGCAAATGACTGGCTTGTTGTGTCTGACGAAGCCTTGCGAAAGCCGTCAGGTATCGAGCCCGTCGCTTACATTGCTGCCGGGAGTGCCCACAGAGGGCACTCCCGACACTATCTCGTCAGGACTTGCTCTTGCGCGGTGGTCTGCGGTTCCAGGCGAACCTGGTCACAAGGCTAGGGAAAGTTGGCTGTCGTGCCGACAAGCGCGCTGCCATAGGTGCTTGCAACTGCTCGGAGGTCTCCCGTACCGCTTACTGATGCGTGGGCGTCGGTTGTACACACTGCCGCAGCAGCAAACGTGACCAGACCAGTGCCTTCAGGAATCGGCTCGGCCCCATTATGCCATACCTCCCAAGAGATGGCTGGGTACTCGAAACCGCCCCCATAATAGTATCCGGACACAGAGTAGTGGGACCATGCGCCAGAGGGTGGCTGAAAAGAGGCCGGCCCTCCTGTGGCCTGCTGCATGTCGTAAACCGACCCGCTGACACTCGCATCAGCAATGGAGGCCATCGGATACGATGCTGCGCCGGTTCGGGTGAAGGTATATGCTGCCGCATAGGTGCTTCCCTGCCCACCATAGTCGAGCCTCTGTCCGTACACGCGCGCAAACCCATTGCCATCATGCACCCATGACAGAGTACCACCCGGCTCTGTGCCCGGAGGGCCATTCCAGACCCAGTCCTTTCCGTGCCCGCCCCACGCGGTTGCATTGGCGTTTGCGGAATCGGCTGTCTTGGCCCAGGCATACGTGTGAACACCACAACTGGATGACTGAGATTGACCGTTGCCGGACCCACTTGCCACGCCTTCCTGCCACATGGTGCCTGTTTGGAGTTCCGGAGTGGCATATGCATCCTCGCCGTCCCAATATGTCTCATCGTATGCATCGGCGTGTGTCACTTGCGCGCCAGTAGCGGCGAAGATCACCAAGCCTCCGACGACGATATGGACCCACTTGTCCCTCTGTCGCATTATCTTCCCTTTCTTGTCTTG